>JACCED011192955.1_pt1 | contig 11502 bp, 13 predicted proteins | sample 7455021 | NCBI WGS metagenome assembly JACCED01 (sample SAMN15323456, study PRJNA562643) | freshwater metagenome | isolation source: river surface water | place: USA:Blue River Watershed | collected 2017-08-19
CATCTTTATTTTTTTTTACATATAATTCAACTGCTTTATCCATATTAGGTGCTCCTATAAAATCTTTTTTAGGATATAATATTTCGTATAACATATATATTATATTATATTATATAATATTATTTCTATATAAAATAATATTTTATATATATCTTAACTCTATTTAATAATGGGTATTAAAAATATGCTTAAATTTTTAAATACTAATTTCCCTAATTCAATAAAAAAAATAGACACTACTAATTTTGAACATAAATATATTGCAATTGATATTAGTATTTTATTATACCAAGTTATTATCGCTATAAGAAATTCTGGTGCTGATATGATAAATAATCAAGGCGATATTTCATCTCATATTTTAGGTTTATTTAATAAAACTATTAATTTATTAAAAATGAATATAATTCCAATTTATGTATTTGATGGTAAACCACCTGTATTTAAAACGAAAACAATCAACACTAGAAAAGAATTCAAACAGAAAGCAACTGATAAACTTAATGAAGATTTAACAGAAGAAGAAAAAATTAAATATTTTAAAAGAACTGTATATATTTCAAAAAAACAAATTGATGAATGTATGGAATTATTAGATTTAATGGGTATTCCATATATTACTGCACCAGAAGAAGCTGATTCTCAATGTGCAGAATTAGTGAAATCTGGTATTGCAGATGGAGTATTAACAGAAGATATGGATATTATGACATTTGGTGCTACTAAAATATATCGTAATTTAACATCTTATTCTAAAGATAAATATATGATTTTAATGGATGATGTTTTAAATGAATTAAAATTAAATTATGAACAATTTGTTGAATTATGTTTATTATTTGGATGTGATTATTGTGATTTAGTATCATCACAAGTTAAAACAAATAATCGTTCTGAAAAAATTTATGAATTTTATATGAAAAATAAAAATATTCCAGATACATTAAAAGATTTGAAAAAAGATGGAATTTATGTATTTAATACAGAATATAATATATATAAAAACTATTTTATAGAACCACCTGTTACTAAAATAACAGAAAATAATATTAAAATGACTCTTTGTTCTAAAGATAAATTAGAAAAATTATTAGTTTCTAAATATGGTTTAGTTAAACTTAAAATTCAAAATAAATTAAATTATTTAGAAAACTATATAAATTATATATAATATTAATATTATTAATTATCTTATTTATATTAATATGAATATAAATAAAATAAATTTTATTCTTCAGAAAGGCGGATATCCATTATTTCCACCTGGTTATGAATTACCAACAGAATTAACATTGTATATGTTAGAATATTTAAGTGTTGAACAGTTATTATTATTATTAAATGATGATGATACTAGACCTAATGTTATACATATTATTAAAAAAAAAATGACAAATAATAGATTAACTTTAGATGAGTTAGTTGTGTTGTTTAATCATCCATTATTTAGAAAAATTGTAATTCTTTATATTATTAAAGAATTAAATAAACCAAATGTATCATTATTATTTGTTCAAAATGTCTATCTTAAAATAAATAATAGAGGTATTAGAAATAAAATAATATTAATGATAAATGCTTTATATTCAAGTATGTTTGAAGTTCAACCAAATATTATAATTGATATATTTACTAATTTTGAAGTTGATTTATTATTAATTAAATTAGCATATATTAGAATTATTAGAATAGTTGATGGTTTTATATCAGAATATCCAGAAGGAATTATTGGTTCTCAAACATATATCACAAATCCAGGTACAAGTTATAATTTTGAAATTGAATTTACAAAACCTGGTTCTATTAAAACATATATTGTAGACCCAGGTTATCATAATAATGATTGTAATATAAGTACACCTGACTATATTTGGCAAATTGTAGAAGAATGTTCTAGAATTTCATTATATAATAAATTAGTAGAATTAATTAATAATAGTTATGAATATTCTAATGTATTAAATGAACTTAAATTAAAAAAAGTAACTCACATGCCAGCAACTGAAACTTCTGAAGGAACTACTATTTCTCAATTAGTTAGAAAATATTAATATAATTAATAAAATTCTTCACTATCATTATTTCAAAATCTAATATTATTTAGTAAAAATAAATTTAATATTCTTAATCATATTAATAAATGAAAAATATTAATATGATAAATAATATACTTCAAAATGGCGGGTATCCATTATATCCACCAGGTATGGAATTACCAGTTGAATTAACTATTAGAATATTTGATTTCTTAACTATTCAACAATTATTATTATTATTAGATAATAATGATACCAGGCCTAGTGTTATAAATGTAATTAAATCTAGATTATTACATTCTAAATTAAATATTGATGAATTAAAATTATTATATAATCAAGAATTATTTAGAAAAATTATAATAATATTTATTATTAAAGAATTAAGTAAACCATCTGTTTCATTATATTTTGTTCAAAATGTTTATATTCATATTGATAATTATGGTGTAAAAAACAAAATAAATAAAATGATTAATGATTTATATTCTAGTATATTTGATATTCCACCAGATAGAATTATAAATTATTATACTGAATTACCTATTGATGAATTAGTGATTAAGATAGCATATATTAGAATATATAGAATAATAACAATATTTTTAGAAAAATATCCACAAGGAATTATTGGAAAAGAATCTTTCCAAAATACTCCAGGTGTTAGTTATAAATTTAATATTACATTTACTAAAATGGATTCAGATAATCCAATAATTAAAACATATATTATTGAACCTGGTTATAGTAATACTGACTGTAATATTAGTACTCCTGATTACATATGGCAAGTTTTAGAAAATTGTACATTTTTTATTCTTTATGAAAAACTTATAAGATTAGTTAATAGTAGTTTTGAATATGATTATAATTTAGGAAAAATTCAATTTATGCAGGTTACACATACTATAAATAGAAATCCTGATACAGGTAATATAGAAAGCTTTGCTGATAGTAAAACTATTAATTCTATTAATGTCTAATATCATTTAAAAATTTAATAATATCTATATAATTTTCTAAAAATAATAAATGGCATTTTGAAATAAAAATTGATACAGAACAATCAATTAAATGCTTATTTTGTAAATTTTCATATATTTTTTTTAAATTATAATAATATTGTTTATTAGTTAATATAAAATTAACTAATTGTTCTATTTTTATTTTTGATAAATGTCCTATCATTTTATTCATATCTTTTATAAGTTCATCTTTTGATTTACTTATATCAAATGGAGATACAAATATATAATGTTCTATTGGTTTTATATAATTTTTTGGATTTATTTTAATTTCTTGTTTATTATTTATTATATTAATGTTTTGCATTATTATATCTTTTAATAAAGGAGACCGACCATGTAAATAATACCATGTTAAATTAATATTACTATAATCTGATTTACAATTGTAATAATAATTTAATACCCAACCTAATCCAATTAGATAATCTTTTACTATTGTATTACGAGGAATACTATGAAAATATAATGAATAATATTTATTACTATTAATTTCATGTAATCCCCCAGAAAAATATATATCGTAATAAAATTTATCTTGAGGATTTAATATTTTAAAATATTTATCAAGTTTATGTTCTATTTTATATAATTCACGTTCATGAACTGGCATTCTTTCTAATCTATTTGAATGTGGCATTGAGGTTGAATAATATTTATTTATTAATATTTTCGGTTCTACTGTTTTTAATCCAATTGTTATTGGCATTTCATATGTTTTATAAAAATATAATATTATGTTTTTTAATAATTCATTAGGTAAAGATAAAACATAATAAACTTCATTTGTATATATTTTTTCATCTTTCATTTTTTTACTATTAATTATTTGTAATATATCTATATAATATTCTTCTATTATTTTAATCATATTTTCCCATAAATTATTAACATTATTCATATTTAATTTTGAAAACTTTTCTAATTTTTCTTTACTTATTTCTGGCTCTTTATTATTCATAAATTCTAATAATATATTTTCTTCTATTTGTCTACATGCATTTATAGGTGATACTTTTATAAATGCTGGTTTATTTATAAAACAAAATTTCCATAAATAATTTATTATATATTCTCTTAGTATATTCATTTTATATCCAATAATATCACTTATTCTATTTATATTAGATATAACATGGTAACGTGCATTTCTTCTTAAAAAATATGATTCTTTTTTTTCTAACATTGTTAAAAATTGTAAAAAATTTTCTGTATTAATACAATATTTACTTTTATTACTAGAATCAATAATATATCCATTTTTTATTAAATTAACAATATAATGATCTAATATTAATTTTATATCAGTATTAACTCTCAAGGTTTCTAATTTAGGTAAAAAATCATCTCCAAATACTGTCAAAATATATACTAAATCCATTATAACATTATTTATATCTAATTTCTTTTCTATTTTACTTTGAATTAATTCAAATAATATATTCTTGAAATGGTTTATATCTATTAATGAATATACTGGTAAATCATATGTCGATAATTGTTGGTCATATCTTAACATAAATATATCTAAATTCTCTACTGATTTTAATAATAATAAAATTATTACATCCGAATCTGGCGAATATACTACAAATTTATCTCTCTGATAATCTTTCTTTTTAATTAATATATCAATATAATGCATAATTTTTATTTCCCCTTCACCCATTTGATTTATATCAGATACATTAAAATGTTTTAAATTAGCACATAGTTTTTTAATTTTTTCTTCAAATATACTACTATTTAAATATTCCATTAAATTATTCATAAAATCTGTTCCAGGACTAATATTATTTCTGGACCATGAAAAAGAACTTGGTATACTATTCATTTTTGATAATATTTCACCCATATAACGTCTTTTTTTTTGTTCATATATTTTGGACATAGTTGGAACACCATCAACACATATTGTAATTGTTAATAATTTAATTTTATCTAAATTATTTTCAATTAAATCTTCAATATATTTACCAACATTTTCTATTAATATTGTTTCAAATTCTTCTTTTGTTATATTTGTATTTTTTTTCTCTTTTTCTAATAAAAATTGTGATGTTACATGAACTATACTATTAAAATCAATTAATAAATGTTCACAACTTACTTTTTTGGTATTATGAATGAAATTATAATCTCTTTTCAAACTTGAAAAGAATCTTTCTACACCCATTATGTATATAAAGAAAAAAATTAATTATTAATTAATATGGATGCAGATATTAAAAATTATTTAATTAATTTGAGTAATACGCGAAAAAGAAAACAAGAAAATGATGATAATAATGATATTAAAAAAGAATTATATTATTATTGTGTTGAAAGTTTAATTACTGAAATAAAACAAGAAAATATCAGTAACTTTAATAATAAATCCTTAAAATCTTATTTAAATAAAATTGTTATTAATTATACTAATATTAAAAAACAATTAGATAATAAAACAGATGATATTGAAGTATTTCTTAATGCTTATATTACAACATTATTAAAAATTATTAATGATATTAAAACATCAATTACTGATAATAATTTTAATGTTATAAAATATTTAACTAAATATAAAAAACAATTTTATATTCCAACTAAAAAGAGGAAACTTGATAAAATAGACATTGATGTTAATATATTTGATATAGATGATGATGATGATGATGATGATGATGATGATTCATCTTATGATGATTCATCTTATGATGATTCATCTTATGATGATTATCAATTATCTCCATATGATAATAGACCATTCTCAGTAAAAATTAAAGACAAACATCTTATTGAATTTATTAAACAAATTAAAAATATTACAGATATGAGTGGTTCATCAAAAGAAGATACTATTAAATATTTTATTGATATGAAAAATCATGATAAGAAAAACTTTTTGAAAACATTATCATCTTTATCATCTAGTAATAATATACCTCATTTATTTAAAATTATGAAACTTGCTATTGATAATGATACAAAAAAAAATATTATTTCTAAATTAATGGCAGTTAATGATAGTGGAAAGATTAAAAAATTATCAGATGATATTATGAAGATTCCATTTGGTGAGTATAAAGGATTAAATTTAAGCGATCTAAATACCAAGGATACCAAAGGTAGCACAAATTTACATTCTGATATTAGTAAATTTTTAGAAAAATTAAATAATAATATGAATGATAGTGTTTATGGTCATGATGAAGCTAAAAAACAAATTATTAATATTATGGCACAGATGATAAGAAATCCAGTATGTAATGGTAACGTACTTGGTTTATGGGGACCACCTGGCACAGGTAAAACTTCATTAATTAAAGACGGTATCGCAAAATCAATGGAGAGACCTTTTGTATTTATTTCATTAGGTGGTTGTCAAGATGGTTCATTTTTAGAAGGTCATTCTTTTACATATGAAGGGTCTATTTATGGACGTATAGCTCAAGCATTAATTGAGTCTAAATGTATGAATCCAATTATTTATTTTGATGAACTAGATAAAGTTAGCACTACAGATAGAGGTCAAGAAATTATTAATTTATTGATTCATTTAATCGATCCATCGCAGAATAATTTATTTCGTGATAAATATTTTTATGATATTAATTTAGATTTATCAAAAGTAACATTTATATTTTCATTTAATGACCCACATAATATTAATTACATTCTAAGAGACAGAATTACAATGATTGAAACTAAATTTTTGAACAATGAAATGAAACTACATATTGCTAATAATTATTTATTAAAAGAAATATGCAAAGATATGGGATTAAATAATGCTTCGCATAATAATGATGCGCATAATAATATTTTTATTAGTAATGATATTATATTAGATATAATTAATAATTATACTCATGAAGGAGGTGTTAGAAAATTAAAGAAACATTTATACAAAATCATTCGTGAAATTAATTATGCTAATCTTACTAAAACTAAAATATTAAATAAACATGTTAAACTTCCATATACTGTTACTTGGGATGTTTATAAAGATTTATTTAAATCTATTCCTAAAATTATTCATCTTAATGTTCATAGTAAAGATGGTATTGGTATGGTGAATGGATTATGGGCAAATAGTTTAGGCCAAGGTGGTGTTTTACCTATTGAATCTGTTTTAATACCATCTAAAGAATTAATGGTTGTTAAAGCAACTGGTTCTCTTGGAGAAGTTATTAAAGAAAGTATTGATGTTGCTTTATCTGTAGCTTGGAATAAATTAGATAATGATTTAAAATTAGAATGGATGAATAAATGGAAAACAACTCCTGAATGTTTTCATATTCACTGTCCAGATGGAAGCACTGGTAAAGAAGGTCCATCTGCTGGTGCAGCAATGACATTAACATTTTATTCTATTTTAACAAATAGAAAAGTTAAAAACAATATTGCTATGACTGGAGAAATTAATTTACGAGGTGAAGTTACAGAAATAGGTGGATTAGATGAAAAATTAAATGCAGCTAAAAGAGCCGGTGCTGTATTAGCATTAGTACCATTTAATAATAAGATTGATTTAGAAAATGTTATTAAAAATAATCATTCTTTAATAGATGATAAATTTAAAGTAAAAGTTGTAAGTAATATTGATGAAGTTATTAAATATGCATTAATTGCATAATTATAACAAATTTAGTAAACAGTTAGTCATCAACTATAATTAATTCACCTAATTCTATTTGTAAGGAATCTTTTTTGTCTAATAAACCCAGATGATATAATTTTCTTTCTCTCAATTCTTTTTTCATAATAGATTGTTCATTCAATAATTTATTAAATTCAGTTGTTAATGATTTAATTTTTAAGCTTTTATAATTACCATATTTATCTAAAATATTATCAATTCTTTCAATATCCATATTAATTATTTTAATTCTTTCTTCTAATAAAAATATAGATAATTCTTCTCCTTTTATATTTTTATTAAGTTTTTCCATAAGTATTATAAATGAATAATTAGTTTATAAAATTTTAATTTCAAATTTTATATAATAATGAATAAATATGATATGATTCAACAAGCTTATAAGTGGAGAGAAATGAAAAGACAACAGTCTAATGAAGAATTATATAAACAAATGTATTATGTTTTCTTTTTAATATTAGCTTTTAATCATTTATCAATTATTTATAAAAATTATAATTATATAAATACGCCATATAATAAACAAGTCTTCAGTTGTGTTCATAATATTGATTTAGATTAAACCAAAGATTATTGAAAAAATTGAAAATATAATTATTTGTCACGATTTAATAAATTGTGTTTAAAAATGACAGTCTCTCTAGATGTTGTTATAACTGAACTATTGAATACCGGAAACCCAGAAATTACGAGAAAAGGATTACTTCAATATAGAAAAGAAGATATTACTCCTGTTATTCTTTCCATTTTCGAAGAAAAATTAAAGGCGTTCGTTATGAATAATAACTTTGATTGCATCTCAGTTATTATTGATAGTTTGTTAAATATGAGAATTCCACAGCTTGATATTACATTGATTAAAAGCATTTATATTCATATTGCAATTAATAATTCGGAATTGTTAGAAAGATTTTGGAATGAATTAAATTTAAAAGAAAGAACATTCCTTTTACCACAATCTGCTTTATCTACTGTTCTAGAATCAATTGACGTGCCTACTATTTTTGAAACAATTCTCGAACATATTCAAGAAACGGATGAATATACTGGAGATGAATGTGATATTCAAGAATGGATTCTAGACACTGTTTTAACTCATGGAACATTAGAATGTTTTAAAAAAACAATTCAATTATATCCAGATATTATTATCACTGAACAAAATGTATATTCTTGTATTATGGGTGGTAATGTTGAATGTTTGAAATATTTAAATAATATAAATCAACATCCATTTGAATTGGACCCTCATAACATCTTAGAATATGCTATTGGTTATGGTGGATTAGAAATGTTTCAATTTTTACAAAATTATTTACAATCAAATATACCTATGAATCAACAGTGTATTGACAAAATGTTCGCATACGCATTAGCAGGTGGACGTATTGATACACTTACATTTATTCATGATACATTGGGTTGCACTAATTATAATTATGCTTTAGATTACGCTAGGCAATTTAATATTAACCGTGAATATGAAATTGAAGAAGTAATGGGATATGAATTCGATTTTCATGAAAAAAAATGGTTTATTTCACGGGATTATCCTCTACTATATGAAGAGTGTGTAGCTCAAATTAATGATTGGAATAATTGAATTATATTTATTTTATTATCCATACTTTCTATTATTTTATTTATATTTTCATCATTCTTATAATCATTCAAATATTTGATTTCTTTTATTCCACTTGCAACTAATATTTTAAAACAATTAATACATGGATAATGAGTAATGTATGCAATTGCATCATTAGTTGATACACCTCTATTAGCACAATCTGCAATAGCATTTTGTTCAGAATGAACTGTTGCTTGTTCGTGAGTATGCTTATTAACTTCAGTTATTATACTTATATGAGCAGCACCTGGTAAAAAACCATTATATCCAGCACTAATGATACGATTATTTTTAACTAATACACAACCAACATGTAGTCGTTCACATGGAGAACGTCTAGAGATTAATAATGCTGTTTCCATAAAATACTCATCCCAATTTAATCTATTATTCATATATTAATTATAATTAATTATAATCTTTATATTAATAATATGAGTATAAATATAAAAAAAATAATATTATCAACAGTTCTCTTAGTTGGATTAGATTTAATAGTTCTATCTTTATTATCTCCTCTTTTTAATCAACAAATATTAGATGTTCAAAAAACACCACTTAAATTTAGATTTATTCCAGCTATATTTTGTTATTTTTTTATGGTATTGGGTCTTAATTATTTTGTTTTACAAAGAAACGGCAGTGTAATTGATGCTGTTATATTAGGTTTAGTAATTAATGGTGTTTATGAAACTACAAATATGGTATTATTACAAGATTGGAAATTTAAAACTTTAATTATTGATACTTGTTGGGGTGGTGTATTATATGGTTTAACAACATTTATAATATCTAGATTTAATATATAATTACAATGATACCGCTCGTTTTTAGTCTATTCCCTATTGTTTTATTTAATAAATATAAAAAACTTTTATATTTAAAATATATACAATGAATAAGTTTATTAAAATTTTTTTAATTATATTAATTTCTTTATTATATTTTTATTCTGCTTATAATAAAATAACTAATTTTAATACAGTTGCAGTTGGATTAAAAAATAAATTAGATTCTTCTACTTTATTTAATTGGATTCCCAAACTAGCTAATTCCTTAGGAATTAAAGGATATTTTGATATATCAAAAATAGCATTAGTTATTGCTATCTTTTTACTAATAGCAGGTCCTGTTTTAATGTTATATGGGACTATTTATAATAGTTTATCAATTAAAATAGGAGCATTATTATTAATTATATTTCTTATTTTAGCTACTATTTTATATCACACACAAAATGAACCTGGACAAATTAATAATTTTCTTAAAAATCTTTCATTGATGGGTGGTCTAGGGCTGATAGTTTTTAATTAAGAGGTTTAAAACAAATAATTATATTTTAATTTCATATTTTAGATGGTTTAGAACTTGGAAAACTAGGTGGAACACCATTTGTTGCTTTATCTCATATAAGTAGAAATTAAATAAATTTATTTTTAAATTTATTTAAATCATATTTTATTTTTTAGTAGGTGGACTACGTCTAAATGCTTCTGTATGGGCAGGTTCACCTGTTATGTTAAGAGTAGCTGCTTTTTTAGTCTGTTCATCAATTAATTCTTGTGTAATTGGTTTTGCAGAATCAAGTGCTTTTGATGAACCAGGTGAACCACTTGGTCCGCTAATCATTGCTGCTGTTACACCTGCTTTCTTTTCAAGTGGATCACCACCTCTTATTTTTCTAGTTTTTCTTGTTTTTCTAGATACTTTTCTAGATGTCTTATTTTGTCTTTTTTTTGACATTGTTTTTCTTGAGACTTTTCTTGAACCATATTTCATTTTTCTAGATGTTTTTTTAACCATTTTTTTTGAAGTTGATTTTTTAACGACCATTATATATAATTATTTTATAAAAAAATTCTATTAGTCATGGGTGGTCTAGGAATCATTGTCTTTTAATGCTAAATTATTAGTGCTTGAATATTGTAAATAATTATTTACTTTATTAGTTAAATAGTTAAGTGGATGTTTTACATTGTCGTAAACATGTTCAATAAAATCTATATGAGTATCCATTTTATCCTGTGTTTTTTCTAATGTTATTAAACGTTCTTCAATTCTATCTAATTTTTTATTTATTTCATTTAATATATTAATAATATATGTTTTATCTTCCATATTATATTAATAAATTATATATTATATAATCATTGTAACGCGTTTTAGATA
>JACCED010164557.1_pt1 | contig 11497 bp, 11 predicted proteins | sample 7455021 | NCBI WGS metagenome assembly JACCED01 (sample SAMN15323456, study PRJNA562643) | freshwater metagenome | isolation source: river surface water | place: USA:Blue River Watershed | collected 2017-08-19
AAAAAGCCAAGCTTTAGGCCGTCTTAGCTCTGGTGGCGGGGAGCGCATCGGTTAGGCTCGCCCCGCATGGCGGGACGGGGCTGAAGGGCGTGCATCCTTTACAGGTGAAATATGGTGGCAGCGACCCTGCCACATGGGATGATGCCAAGCGCGCTGCTGCACGCGAGGAGCTATTCAACGCGATTTCCGCTGACAAGGCCGGAAAAGCGGGCGGGAAACTGGCCGCCGGGGAGCGCAGCGCCCTGTTGCGGATCTGGCTCGATATCCGCCGCGCGCAAACGGACGCGGAAGCAGCACAGGAGGTCGCGCGCCTCGCCGCCCAAGATGCAGCCAAAAACCATCAGGAGGCTGAGCCTGCCCCGCCCCCATCAGTTGCGCCGAAAGCCAAACGCTTTTCCCTCACATTGCCGCGCCCCGAATTCCGCCGCACCCGCTTCGCGTGGAGCATCATTCGCAGCTTCAAGATCCCGGACCTCGTCTTCCTCAACATTCTTGTCCTGCTAACGGTCGCTGTTCTCTGGCTTGGCTGGCACTCGGTCAGCGAGGTGCAGAGAATAGAGGAAGTCAAAAGTGAGGCTGAGCGGGTTGTCTCCTGGCTGAAAGTGACCGCAGACAAACGCGCGGAAGCCGATTTTGAACCAGCAGCCTGCCGCAAGCAGGACGATACCCGATGGGGAGATTGCGCAGCCGCCCTATTGCAAGCCAAGGGGCCGCTTCATCAGCGCATCAATCCTTTCATCGCTGACCATCCGCTGATGCAGCGCAAATGCGATCCATCCAACTGGATGACCATTGGCTCGATCATCATCGAGAAAGGCGTCCTGCAACCCAGCGGCACTTACAGCTATACGCCATTTGACGGGACAGAACCGATGTCAAAAGACATGACGCTTCGCGTACTTGTCTGCGGTCGCGGTTTCCACCTGATCAAGGTGGCCACCGAAATCAGTCTGTGAGGGCATCATGAGCGAGACCACCGCCCCCGCAGAAGAAAAGCCGAGCCCGGCCACGCAGACGCGTCTGTGGCGCAGCTCCATGCGCGGCACTGTCTATCACTGGCTCTTTGACCAGCATGGGCGGCACAGCTATGCGCAGATCGTTGAGAAGTGGATAGCCATTCTCATCATCGCCAATATCGCGATCATGCTGTTTGAGCTGATCCCGGCCATTTATGAACCTTATGCGAAATGGTTCCACGTCTTCGACGTCTTCTCGATCATCATCTTCACCCTCGAATATCTCATGCGCCTTTATGTGGCGCCTGAGGATCCAGAATTTGCCAAGAGCCGTTATCCGCGCCTCAAATATGCCTTCAGCATTTTTGCGCTGATTGATCTGGCTGCCATCCTGCCATTCTATCTGAGCGCTTTCATACAAATGGATTTGCGCGTCTTGCGTATTCTGCGTCTCTTGCGCTTGTTAAAATTGTTCCGCGTTCTCTTGCCTGCCATTCAGGAATTCAAGGAGCTTAATCGCGGTCGTAGCCTGCGGCAAAAAGTCCACGCCCTCGTCTTCCCCTCACCCTATGGGGGCCGGCTGCATCATTATTATGATCTCTTCATCGTGTTTTTTGTTCTGCTGTCTGTGTTGGCCGTTATTCTGGAGTCCGTGGACTCAATCTATTACCATCTCGCGGTCGAATTCGTGATCCTCGACACGCTGGCCGTGCTCGTCTTCTGCTTTGAATATGCTTTCCGCCTTTACGCCTGTGTGGAGGAACCGAGATTCCAGCATTGGCTGGGAGGGCGGTTACGCTATGCCCGCCAACCTTCGGCGCTCATAGATATTCTGGCCATCTTGCCCTTTTTCCTTGAAGTGCTGCTTCATCACCTCGTCGATCTGCGCTTTCTGCGAACATTCAGGCTACTGCGCCTCTTCAAGCTGACGCGCTATACAGGCTCCACCTCCACTCTCATGGGTGTGGTGCGACGCGAGATGCCCATCATCGCAGCTGCGGCATTCACCATGATGCTGCTTGTCATCCTTGCAGCAAGCTTTGGCTACCTTTTCGAACATGAAGCCCAACCCGACAAATTCGAAAATATCCCGACCGCGATTTACTGGGCAGTCATCACGCTTGCCAGCGTTGGCTATGGCGACATCTCGCCCATCACGCCCATGGGACGTTTCATGACGATGATCATGGCGCTGCTTGGCATCGGCATCTTCGCCATTCCCGCCTCGATCCTCTCATCAGCTTTCATGCAGGAATTGCAATCGCAGCGCCAGCAACTTGAAAACCAGCTCAATGCTATGCTGGCGGATGGCGTGCTCAGCGATGAAGAGATGGAAGATGTGCGCGCTTTGGCCAAGCGCCTCAATATGTCACCGCATCAACTGGACATCCTGATTGAAAAAACAAAGCTCGAACATGCCGAACGCGCCAAGAATAATTTTTTCATGCCAAAGGAATTTTTGAGTGATCATCCCGAAATCGCAGCCGCGCAATTCCATATTCTCGCGGAGCAGATCAAGCGGCTTGCAAGCCTGCCAAATGGGGCTGCGATCAGTGCCATTATCGCAAGATCGCAAGAGCTGGATGAGGTGCAAAAGCGCCTATGGCATGAGCTGCACGAAAAGACCATCGCTGCCGACAAGCCAAATAGCTAGGACGAGTGCGAGAATGACGAGCCCGACCAAACAGGCCAGCACGATCTCCTTCTGGTGATCGAGCGGCTCATCCTGCCCCGCCGCACTGTCAGCGACGCGGATCGTGCCCGCGCGGTTGCGCAGGCGAGAGATGAGGTTCAGAATCACAACCGGTGTCATGCCAGCTATTTAGCACGGCCCACTGCCCTCAAGCGACGGCGGACGTAATCAAAATTTTGCAGAGACACGCCCATAAATCGCGGCCCCGGATTGGGCCGGGATCGCCCAAAAAGGGCCAGACTGAGATTTGCTGAGCAGCTGCGCTTGATACACGGCTAGACATTACAGTACAGACACGCTGGCCTTGTCGCCTTATGCAGCCTGTTGGATCGTTGCTGCCTGATGACGTTGCGGGTGTGATGGTGCGGTCTGTGATGCAAGTTTTTTGCGCAACCAATGCAAGGCTTGCACCTGGTCGAGATGAATGTCGTAATAGGCCGATCGCGCAATGCCGAACTCATCTGATTGATATTCAACACAGGTTTGGCCGTTGCTGGAGCCATGGAGCGCCATCACACAATCCAGCTGATGATCGGCCCATTGCGTCACCTTGATCTGAACCAAATTTGCCGGCTCCTCGAAGGTCGGCAGGCCTGCGTTGCACTCTCGACCCCAAAAGCGGATCTCGCCAGCCAGCGCTGCAAGATGCAGCTGCACGATGAAAGCGCGATACTCATCGGGCCGCCCTCTAAAAACGAAACCTCGTAACTGTGCCACATCCATGAAGTCGCGCAGCGGCATCATTCGCCTCGCTGGCTTTTGCTGTCCGAGCAACAGGCTTCGCAAAGCCGCAACAGGTGGTCGGGCGCTGCTCAGCTAGAACAGGGACAGAAGGCAAGCGCCGATCAGGAGCCAGCCCAGAAAGCCAGTCAGGATTGAAACGGCAAGAGAAACATAAGCCATGGCGTGTCGGCTCTTTCGCCCGCGCACACTCTGAGCGCGACAGGTGCCACATGACCTGTCACGGGGGCGGCTGAAAAGACCGGAATTCCGGGGTTAGCGGGGATATCCACAGCTGGTCACATCTTCATCAATTTGGGCGAACCCCCAAATTTTGGGGGGTCAGATGCTTACCTTTGGGAAAATTATGTGTATCCTCAAGTTACAGTTTGCACATTTGGTGCTTCATTCATTTCTAAAGAGCGTCATATGGGCCTAAGCTCTGGACGCTGGGGAGAGGGACCCAATGACCATGGGTGCTACCATCGAGGCCGTTCCGCTGGCCATGCTTGACCAGCTCGGCCTGCCGGTTTTCGTCAAGAACCGCAGTGGGGTCTATACCCATTGCTCGGATCATTTCGTGAAATTCATTGGTCGGCCGGTGTCGCAGATCATCGGGCATACGGCTTTTGACATCTCCTCCGTCGCCCTCGCCCAGACCTATACGCAAGCGGATAATGTGCTGTTTGAAACAGGCGGCGTGCAGACCTATTCCTCCATGGTGCTGCGGGCTGACGGCACGCACAAGAAGGTGATGTTTTCGAAATATCGCATCACCGAGGGAGAGGATGCGCAGGAGCGCATCATCGGCACCTTTCGCGAAGTCACCCAAGAAAATGCAGGCGTTGCGAATTTTCAGGCCAGCCACAAGGAACGCGTCCTGTCCGACGAGGAGCTGAAATTCGTCCTCGATCAAAGCCGCGCCCTGGCAAAATCCGAAACCGAAAATTCGATCCTGAACCAGTTGACCAAGCGCGAATTACAAATCCTGCGTTTCATCGCGCATGGGTTGAGCAGCAAACAGATGGCGCGCCAGCTCCTGATCTCCGAACATACCGTCAATGACTATGTCAAAGCACTACGCGGAAAATTTGGCGTCAGCTCCAAGATGAAACTCGTCATCATGGCGCATCACATGGGTGTGGTTTAGGCAGGGCAGTAAAAATTCGTCCCCATCCGAGCCTTGAGATCCTGGCCTGCGGCGGCACCAATCCGGCGCGCATCGCTCACAGGCGCGCGATCTTCGATCTCCAATGCCTCGCGGCCATCGACACTATAGACTGCGCCTTTGAACCGGATCTGCGTGCCCTCGACCTGCGCAAAGCCACCAATCGGCATACGGCATGACCCATCAAGCGCGTGGAGAAAAGCGCGCTCGGCAGTGAGAGCATGGCCCGTGTCGGCATGAAGAATGGCGTTCAGGGCTTCAAGTGTGCGCGTATCGTCGTCATTGGCCGTAATGCCAATTGCGCCTTGCCCAACAGCGGGGAGAAAATCAGCGATATTGAGAATGGACGTCGCACAATGGGCAAGACCCAGCCGCGTCAAACCGGCCAGCGCCAGAATGGTCGCATCAAAATCACCATCTTTGATGCGGCGCAGGCGCGTCTCAACATTGCCGCGCAGCAGGCTGATTTGCAGATCAGGCCTCAGCCGCTTCAATTGCGCGCCACGGCGCAAAGAGGCAGTGCCGATAGTGGCCCCCTTGGGCAGCTCCTCAACAGTCTTCGCAATTTCGCAGATGAAAGCATCGCGCACATCTTCGCGTGGCAGATAGCCTGCCACAGCAAGGCCGTCCGGCAGCACAGTTGGCAAATCTTTCGACGAATGAACGGCGATATCAATCCGCCCATCAAGCATGGCCTGATCCAGCTCTTTGGTGAAGAGCCCCTTGCCGCCGGACTCACTCAAGGCCCGATCCTGAATCATATCGCCTGTGGTCTTGATGATGAGCACTTCAATCTCATCTTCTGACAGGCCATGCGCCTGCGCGAGCAATCGACGCGTGAGATGTGTCTGGGCTAGAGCCAAAGGGCTGCCGCGCGTGCCGATGCGAAAGGCATAAGTGGTCATTTCACAAGGCTCCTTCATGGGCGCGCGGATTCATGCGCCACATCGTCCAGTTCAACAGGCCGGCAAAACTCACCCAAGCGAGATAAGGGTAAAGCAGCCAGGCGGCGAGTTCATTGATGGGTGTAAAGACTGCAATCATCAAAGCGATCGAGGCCCACAGCGCAACCAGCTCTGCGAAGGCCAGATCCATGCGACGCAAACCAAAGAAAAGCCCGGACCAGGCAGCATTCAGGGCGAGGCTGACCCCATAAAGCACAAGTGCGCGCGGCGTATCCTCAGAACCGGAGCGCCAAATGAGCCAACCTGCTGCAATATTCATGAGATAGAGCACGCTCCATGCTGGCCCGAAGAGCCAGTTGGGCGGACGCCACCATGGCTTGTTCAGGCGCTCATACCACTCCCCCGGACGGAACAGCGCCCCGGAGGAGGCCGCCGCCACATTCAGGGCGACAAAGACCGCCAAGGCACCCAAACCAGTCCCGTCCATCCATCTGCCTGTTCTCGCCAGCGATCCGGCGGGTTGATCTTTCACCCAATATAAGACAACTTGACAGTATGATGTGTCAATCTGGCTGGCACATTTCCGGGGGCAAGACCATGAAGCTCGTCTATCCATTCGCGGCCATTGTTGGCCAGGAGGAGATGAAGCTCGCCCTGATGTTGGCGGCTGTCGATCAAACCATTGGTGGAGTTCTTATTTTTGGCGATCGGGGAACCGGCAAGTCAACCGCTGTCCGGGCTCTGGCGGCCCTTTTGCCAAAGAAAAGCCTGGTCTCCGGCTGTCCATATAATTGTACACCGCAGGCTTATGCCGGCCTCTGCGCCCGCTGCGAGAAGCCCGCGAGACGCGAGCCCAAGGCCCAGATGGAGCCAACGCCCGTTGTGGACCTGCCTCTGGGGGCAACTGAGGATCGCGTGATTGGGGCGCTCGATATTGAGCGCGCGCTGAGCGCTGGCGAAAAACATTTCGAGCCGGGGCTGCTCGCCCGCGCCCATGGCGGCTTTCTTTACATAGATGAGGTGAACCTGCTTGAGGATCACCTTGTCGATCTTCTGCTCGATGTCACCGCTTCGGGCGAGAATGTCGTAGAACGCGAGGGCTTGAGCATTCGCCATCCCGCCCGCTTCGTGCTGGTGGGGAGCGGCAACCCGGAAGAAGGCGAATTGCGCCCGCAATTGCTCGACCGTTTCGGCCTGTGTCTGGAAGTGCGCACCCCGACTGATCTGGCAAGCCGCATCGAAGTCGTGCGTCGCCGCGAGGAGTTTGAGCAGGACCGCGTCGCATTCCTTGAAAAATGGAAACGCGAAGAAACCAAGGTCCGCAACGCAATTTCAAAAGCCCGCATGGCTTTGCCTGATGTCGAGATGCCAGACAGCACGCTTGAGAAAGCGGTTGAGCTTTCCATGGCGCTTGGCTCTGACGGTCTGCGTGGTGAGCTCACCCTCATTCGCGCTGCGCGTGCGGCGGCGGCTCTCGACCGCTCGAAGCAAGTGACGCCTGCACATCTGCGCAAGGTTGCAGTGCTTGCGCTCCGTCATCGTCTGCGCAAGGCCCCCACAGAAGAAATCGACAGCGGGCAGCGGGTGGAGCGCGCCGTTGCGAGCGTGCTTGCCGCATGAGCGCGCAACTCGCCACTGCCCTTGTGGCGATGGACCCGACAGGCTTCGGGGGCATGGTCCTGCGCGGCCCTGCCTCGCCTCTACGCGATGAGCTGACAACGCAACTCAAAGCCTATTTGCCGAGCGAGGCGCCCTTTCGACGCCTGCCATCCAACATTAGCGATGACCGCTTGCTCGGCGGACTTGATCTCGCTTTGACGCTGGCGCAAGGCCGCACCATCTCGATGCGGGGGCTTCTCGCTGAAAGTGACGGCGGCATCATCATTGCACCTATGGCAGAACGCATGAGCATCGGCCTTGCCTCGCGCCTCGCGATGGTGATGGACCTTGGCGAAGTTCGTACAGAGCGCGAGGGCTTGAGCCTGAACCACCCCGCCCGCTTCGGCGTGGTTGCGCTCGATGAGGGGCTTGAAGATGAGCTTGTGCCGCTGACACTGACCGAGCGCCTCGCTTTCGTCGTGATGACTGAGGCGAACGAGGACGGTGAAGCAATCAGTTGCACCCGCATCAACACGGCGCGCAGGCTCTATCCACGCGTGAGTGTGCCTGATGAGGTCATGCAGGGCATTGCGGCTGCTGCGCTTGCTTTTGGTGTAGCATCTGTGCGCGCAACACAATTTGCCTTGCGTGCCGCGCGCGGCATTGCGGCACTTGATGGCAGGGATACAGTCACGCAGGCAGACGCTGCGCTTGCCGTGAAACTCGTTCTCATCCCGCGGGCGACACAGATGCCGCAGCAAGAGGAAGCGCCTCCCGACAATCGGCCGCAACCCGAACCGCAAGACGCGGCAAGCGACGGCAACAACAACAATGAAGATAACGAACATCTCTCGCCCGAAAGTGCTGGCGACCGGATTGTGGAGGCGACACAGGCCCTGTTGCCTGCAGACTTGCTCGCACGTTTGATGGCGGCGAATCTTGCCCAGAAACGCAAGGGCGCAGGCGGCAAGAGCCAGCAAGCCCATGCCTCCAAACTACGCGGCCGCCCGATTGGCGCAAGGCCCGGCGATCCGCGCAGCGGCGCGCGTCTGGCTTTACTCGACACATTACGCACAGCCGCCCCGTGGCAGAAATTGCGCGCCAAGACCGCACCGGCCCATGTGAAGCTGCATATCCGGCGGGAAGATTTCCGTGTGAAACGCCATGCTGAGCGCAAACGCGTCACCACCATCTTTGTGGTGGACGCATCAGGCTCTGCGGCCTTGCATCGCTTGAGTGAAGCCAAGGGCGCGGTGCAGCATCTCCTCGCGCAATGTTATGCGCGGCGAGATCAGGCAGCACTCATCTCGTTCCGTGGCACGACTGCCGACATCTTGCTACCCCCGACCCGCTCCCTGACGCGCGTGCGTCGCCAGCTGGCACGAATGCCCGGTGGCGGTGGCACTCCGCTCGCCGCGGGCATTGCAATGGCGGAGGAGACAGCTGATCAGGCCGCGCGACGCGGTGATACGCCTGTCATTGTATTCCTGACAGATGGCCAGGCCAATGTCACACGCGATGGCGTGGGCGAACGCTCACGCGCAGAAAAAGACGCCCATGCCAGTGCGCAGCGGCTCGCCAGATATGGTTTCGCCAGTGTCGTGATTGATACCTCGCCGCGCCCGCAGCAGCGCGCGCAGCGTCTCGCGCAGGAATTGGGCGCGCGCTATATGCCCCTGCCCGCCGCTGACCCCGCCCGCGTGGCGCAGGCGGTTCAGGCAGCGACCCGCTGATCAGGGCCAGCAGACACGCGGCGGCATGGACGACAAGATCGACGCAACATTGCCGCCGGTCTTCAGACCAAAGATCGTGCCGCGATCATAGAGCAGATTGAATTCGACATATCGGCCACGGCGCACGAGCTGTTCTTGCTCATCTTGAGCCGTCCAGCTGAGCGTCATATTCCTGCGCACCAGCTCTGGATAGATGCTCAGGAATGTCTCCCCGACATCGCGGGTGAAGGCGAAGTCCTGATCCCAGCTGCCGCCAGTTGGCGTACTATCCAGCCAATCATAGAAGATGCCGCCGATCCCGCGTGGCTCGTTGCGATGGGCGAGATGAAAATAATCATCACACCATGACTTGAACTTATCGTAAGGGGCCACCGCTTCATGGCGCGCGCAAGCAGCGCGGAAGGCCTCATGGAAAGCTAGCGTATCCGCATCATCCTGCGTGCGACGACGATCAAGCACAGGCGTCAAATCAGCGCCGCCGCCAAACCACGTCTTCGAGGTCACGACAAAGCGCGTATTCATATGCACGGCCGGAATATTGGGATTCCAGGGGTGAATGATGAGCGAGATGCCTGACGCCCAGAAGCGCGGGTCTTTGTCGGCGCCGGGGATCTGCTTTGCAAACTCCGGCGCGAAAGTGCCAAACACCGTCGAGCAGTGGACGCCTGCTTTTTCGAACACTCGACCCTTTAGCATGGCCATGGTGCCGCCCCCACCCGGCGCGCCTGTGTGATCTGTGCGCACCCATGTCTCGCGCTGGAACCGCCCGGCATGACGAGGAGCGAGCGGATCAAACGGACCGCTACAGTCATCCTCGATCTTCTCCAGCGCGCTGATGATGCAGGACTGAAGATTTTCGAACCAGTAGCGCGCTGTCTGCTGACGCATGGGCAGCGATTGGCCCGCCACATCGCGTTCAAGAACTTCAGTCATTGCGTCCCCCTTTGTCCGTACCAGCGACACAGAAGATCGAGTGAATGGGCAATTCCCGCCGCTGCCAGCATGACGAGAAAAAGCACCCGATCTCCGGTGAGCGCGGCACGCGCTGTCATTAAAAGACAAGCACCAGCAGTCAGATTGGCAGCAAGGCCCAAAGGCGCGCTGCCGCGTCGCCACGCATAGAAGCTCACAGCCGCGAACTCGACGATCACGACGGCGATGATGATATCAACGAGCCAAAGTGGATCTGGCAGTGCGTCGATCACATTGCTTCAAGCGCGAGGCTTGCCTCCCTCAGAATGTCAGTTTTGCCGCAACGGGAGCGGGCGTCTCTTCTTCAGTGGCTTCGCGTGTCTCACCAATGAAGGGGCAGCTATCGACACCAAGCTCCGCCGGATCTGCCTGAAGCGGGCCAACCACAGGGCAAAGTTCTGCAAGCGGATGACCTTCGCCCACAACCGCCGAGCGGCTGACGCCGAGCTTGGTCCAAATCTCATTCAGCGCGAAGAGAAGATGATCAATATCGGCATCGCTATGCAAAGGTGACGGCGTGATGCGCAACCGCTCCGTGCCGCGTGGCACGGTCGGATAGTTGATGGGCTGAATGTAGATTCCATATTCATCCATCAGGCGATCACTGATCTCCTTGCAGCGCACCGCATTGCGCACCATGACAGGGATGATGTGGCTCTCATTGTCGAGATGCGGGATGCCCAGTTGATCAAGCCCCTGACGCACGCGGCGCACGCGATCCTGCTGGCGCTCACGTTCGAAGGAGGATTGTTTGAGATGCTTCACAGAGGCACAGACACCTGCCGCAACAGCCGGCGGGATCGCAGTTGTGAAGATGAAACCAGAGGAGAAGCTGCGCACATAATCGCACAATGCGTGTGAGCCAGCGATATAGCCACCCATGACGCCAAAGGCTTTTGCCAATGTGCCCTCAATGATGGTCAGGCGATGCGCGACCTTATCGCGCTCTGAAATACCCCCGCCATGGGCACCATACATGCCGACAGCATGAACCTCATCCAGATAGGTCATGGCATTATAGGCATCAGCCACATCACAGATTTCTGCGATCGGGGCGATATCGCCATCCATAGAATAGACGGATTCAAACATCACGATCTTCGGCCGCGCCGGGTCGAGATCAGCAAGCTTGCGCTCAAGATCACGCACGTCGTTGTGTTTGAAGACGCGCTTTTCAACGCGGGAATGCCGCACGCCCTCAATCATGGACGCGTGATTGTCTTCGTCCGAGATGACGATGCAGTTGGGCATATTGGCTGCCAGCGTGCCGAGTGTCGCCCAATTGGAAACATAGCCGGAGGTGAAGAGCAGTGCCGCTTCCTTGCCATGCAAGCTCGCCAGCTCGCGCTCAAGAAGGACATGCTGATGGCTGGTGCCCGAAATATTGCGCGTACCACCTGCCCCAGCACCGGTCTTGTCGAGCGTCTCATGCATCGCAGCCAGCACAGAGGGATGTTGACCCATGCCGAGATAATCATTCGAGCACCACACAGTCACGTCACGCATCCCCTGCGCACCATGATATGCAGCCTTGGGATAGGCCCCTGCGACACGCTCAAGATCAGCGAAGACACGATAGCGACCCTCGCGCTTCAAATGATCGAGCTGGTCAGCAAAGAAGGCTTCGTAATTCATGATGCTCTCCTGTTACTCTCAAGATCCGAGCTGGCCGCTACATCTGCCAGCTTTGTATGGGCATGACCCCGCATCCCCCAGGCCCAAAGGCGCTCGGACTGCAAGGGCAAGACAAG
>JACCED010079015.1_pt1 | contig 11496 bp, 17 predicted proteins | sample 7455021 | NCBI WGS metagenome assembly JACCED01 (sample SAMN15323456, study PRJNA562643) | freshwater metagenome | isolation source: river surface water | place: USA:Blue River Watershed | collected 2017-08-19
CAACTGCGTCGAATTGCCTGGCATCAAGAGCTGCTCGCAAAGGATGAGCTCGCTCATCATCAAATACCAAAATATCTAAAAGAATATTGGTATCTAAAACAATGGTTGGCTTCACTCCACCGTAACGGAGTGATTTTGCTCCGTTTTCCATTTGAGGGTTGGCTTAAACATCTTTTTTTTTGCTCCTAGCATTGCTCACCTGTTCAACTATAAGGCTTTTAGCCCCCTCATGTACCACATATGACCCAGATTTTTTATCCTTATTAAGGTATTCCATAGAGTCATTCACGATAGGAAGCTGGAAGTTGATTGTCAGCTCATGAGTCTTAGGATCAACTAAGCGAACATCAATCCCAGTCAACAATCCTTCCAAAAACATCTTTTTCTGTTCGGGTGTGAATTTCTTTTGATTATTAATTTGATCTTTAAAAGCACCGACCCAATCGACCCATTTTTTGTGACGTGCTACACCTTCAATCTCTTCTTGAATTTGCTCGATTTCAGCCTCTAAAGCAATTTTCTCATCTGTAATATTTGCTTTAATTAAAGGGTACTGTTCCGAACTGACTCGCTCAAGTATTCGATTAGTTTCAACCATAGCCAATGCTTCACTTAGCTTTGTGACTTGCTTCTGTAGATTTTTGATTTTTAACTTAGCAGCTGTTGTTTGCTCTTCATCTAAACGAGCCTTCCCAAATTGCTCAAAAGTTTTACTCTTAACTTGTTCTTTGAGAATGACGCTTTTACTCATTACATCAAGAACTGCATTCCAAACAATATCATCGGTCTCTGGGAGATTTAAGGATCGGGTCATTTCACAAACACGACCACGTTTCCACTTATCGGAATCTGCAATCTTTGTTTTAACCCAATCTCTTAGCTTTTTAGGACAGTAATAGACCTGCTTTCCAACTTTAGTACGAGTCTCACCACTCATTAAATTTCCACAGTGTCCGCAACGTATTACACCTGTGAGCATATAAAAATGCTTCTGTGGATTTTCAATAGATCGACGTTCTTTGTATCTTTTCTTGGTTGCTTCAACCTTCTGCCACAGAGTGCTGGAAAGAATCCTCGGACAATCAACCCGAACACTTTCACCCGAACGCTTATCAGTGAACTCCCAGTAACCGATGTAATGTGTATTACGAAGTAAAGCTTGTATAGATCCTATAGCCCAACCCTTACCTTCTCGACGAGGTTTGACTCCGTTCGAATCAAGAAGAACCTTAATATCAATAGTAGGGGTTCTATTTGCATACTCAGTAAAGATCTGTTTCACCCACTTAGCTTCTTCTTCGTTAATTACCAAGCGCTTTTTTTCAACAGCGTAGCCAAATGGTGGTGGACCACCAAGCCAATGTCCCTGTTTAATCCTAGCAAGCTTACCCAAACGAGATCTCTCAGCACGCTGAGCATTATCAAGTTCAGCAACCGCATCCATGATTTTCTTCATGAACTGATCAGTCGAGTTTGATAAATCGTACTGACCGTCTTTGGTGTAAAGCGTCACCCCATTACGATTACAAGCGACTCGGAAAGCGGAGGAAACATCATCATTTCGGGATAAGCGTGACTGGTCGTAAACGAATAGATGCTTAACTTCACCCGACAAAATCTTGTTGTATAGCTGAGAAAGAACTGGACGCTTATCAATACCTTCATGATTCGAGGACTTACCACCTTCGTTCCATAAAAGATGCTTAAAACCTAAATCCTTAGCACGCTTAATTCCGATTTCAGCTTGAAAATCTAATGACATACCTTCGTCTGCTTGGACGACTGTAGATACACGTGTGTAGATGTGTAGAACTGGTTGCTGGAGCTCTTTTTCTTCAGACTTCATATACTTAATTGTTTCACGTACTAAATCAAATGTGAATTACTTAATTCAACGATAAAGAAGTGACTTCTATGAAGCCTTCTTCTTTCAGTTGCGTCAGACAAACTTCACCTAATCTTTCCATGTAGTTTTTACCGTCCCTCATACTTTTCATCGGCTTAAAAAGCTTATGTAACTCACCAGTCGAAAGTGCAATCCCTTCACGTCCATCAGCAATCACACCGATACCGTTATCTTCAACTGTTACAGTAATTTTGAAATTACCTGACTTGTAGAACCCTCTATAGCCACCCTCAACTTCAACCTTCTTCATAAACGGGCTAAGCTTCATGCACATACCCCTTGGCTTGAAAGAATATGCTTCACTCCCATTTGCGTTACTGGACGGTCATAGTTGGTGACGAGCCAGTTTGCGAGTTTTTTATAGGTTGCACCCGCTTGTCTCATCTTAAGCATTCGCTCGATAGCTTCTTGCTCGTCAGGTAGCGGTATTTTCACTCCCTCTACCACCTCGTACCCGAATGCACGCTTGCCACCAGTGAATTTGCCTTGCGTTTTCTTTAATTGCTTTACTTCACGAATACGAGCTGCGATACGTTCTCTTTCAAATGTAGCAAAGGCAGACAAAATTGTGAATACGATAGCTCCGACCCCGTTACCAGTTACATCACCACCGAGGTCAATAAAGTGAACTGAAACACCACGGGCTTTCAGCTCATGAAGTACGTTCAACGCATTGCGAGTATTACGAAACGCACGATCCAACTTTGGGAATACAACCATGTCACCCGCTTGGAGTGACGCAAACAACTTTGATCCCTCTGGACGATCTTGAAACTCCGAGCCACCACTAACCCCCGCTTCAACGAAGATTTGCTCTTGGGGCAGTTCCAAGCCTTTGGACATTGCATAACTGACAACTTGAAGCCTTTGTGCTTCGAGTGATTCACCCTCTTTCGCTTGGGTTAGCGTTGAAACTCTGAGATATCCGTAAACTGTCATACATTCCCCTAAGTGCAAGATCTATAAGGGAATATTCGTTGAAACATGAATTAAAGTCAAAGTTTTTAATGCTTAACTTTGACTCGTTTAAAGTACGTTAAAACGTACTTTGAAAGTATTCGATAACAATCGATAAATCGTAAGTTAATAAGACACAATTAAAACCAATTCAGCCAAAATCCTAATATGACAAGAATTTCATCATTTAGTTTGTATCAATGTCCCGATTGCCGGCAAATACATATTAAGCCTGAATATGGCTCAATTAGTATTTATGTCCCTACAGATTTATTTATTGATGATGAAGATCTGAAAGCCTGTAAAAAATGTGGCAAATCATTCAAATTCAAAGATTACATCTACATAGGAATGCAGCCCAGAGAAGAAACGACCACCCCCTCGAAAATCGAATTATTTTTTAGAAAACTAATCAACAATCCTTATGTGGAGAAAGACGTCAGAAAAATATATCCGTCAATTAGTTAGTTTTGACTGGTAAAAATTTATCTAAATGGTAGATGTGTTCTTTTCCATCTATTAAGTAAATAATTTCATTAGTCTGTAGACTTATCTTACCAACTCGCTTGAATCCATAGTAATCATGCGAAAACTCAAGTTCACAGTCTTTGCCAATTGTTTCAATAAATGTATCTGAGATAAACACAGGTTTGTTAGTATCTCGGTCAATCCCGTAGTCACCATGAATGACCAGTTTAGGCAAAACAAATCCATTGTGTTTATATGTTCCAACTGTCATTTTTGGAAGTTTGATTGAATTCCCATTGATACTACAAATCACTAGTTCAAAGTAGTTGCTTCCATCACGCTCTGATTTGCAGAGTGATTCAAAAAAGAATCTGAAGTTCTTTAATAGTGAGTTTTCAATACTTGTATTGCTATTGTCTGAGTATTTCTCTATCCAATCCCATTCTTTCTCAGAAGTGGGGGCGCCAAATAAAATGTCAATTCTTGCCATATCAAACTAAATTCTAAAACAGACTTTTTCAATTAGCCCCTCTTGAACTGAGTTCTTATTGACACTATTCCAATTCAACTTATTCATAGTGGTGGTATAAAGTTTTTTACCTTCAGCGTTCCACTTCTCATACATGACAACTTCTGTTGTTGCATATCTATTCTTGTCACAATCAATTAATTGTTTGTTGATAACTGATTTGTAGATTATTTTCTTACCCTCAAGAACTACTTCTTTGGCAGTTCTGAAATTTTTGCGAATTAAGACCGTGGTGTATTCATCTTTCTTACCTAAACTTAGGTTCTGGTAATAAAGAATCATTGTTTTATCAGTATTGTTTGCATAGGGAATCCACTCCGCATATGCAAAATCTGTAAAAAGAACTATTAGAGGTATAAATTTGATAGTAAATTTCATCAATTAGAGAGAATGATCGAATAAAACAAGTAGTCGTTATATTGCGTGAAAAAGGAATGGGTATCAAACAAATTGCAAAAGAACTGCAGATAGGTATTGGGACTGTTTATTCGGCAATATAGTTATTTACAGACACTCTTATACATAATGTCTATTAGAGAGTTAGGTATGACATAAGTCCATCTTTTGCTACCCTCCTCAGTGCCAACTGTGCCTCCAGCACCCATTGAATCCTTGTAACCTGTCAACTGAATTGTTCTCTTTCTATCTGCAGAGCAATCAAACTCTTCTAATGCAATAAGAGATTTAATATTACCTTCAGGTTTCTTCATATCCATTAGAGTCCAGACTCTGATATATCCACCGACAGTCTTTTTAGTATTAAAGTCAACGTAAGTCGTGTAATTCCCATCATCACTTTCACCCACATTAACCCAGTCGCAATAACCGTTAATTGAGAATAGCAACAGAAATAAACCGATAATCTTTTTCATATCTACCCCTTGGGCATTCAAATGATATAAATTCTTAGTTACTCACATCTACGATAACCAGAATTACAAGCATCTTCACATTTTGAGTTTGCATCAGTTAAAAGTAGGATATTCCCACTGCGTAAACTAATTACACTGCTAGGACAATCGTTTCTGCATTTCCTCTTAAATTCATAACATCCCTCAGAACGATTTGACTCGCTTTCGCAATATCTCCTACCGCGCCTACAAGAACTTTCACAGTTGCTAACAAAATCTGTATCCGCTGAGTTAATTAGTCTTCCGTTTTCATAATTGAATAAAACTCCCACGGAACCACACTCATTTCTACATTTGCGAAAAGCATCATCGCAATCTGCAAAGGAAGAAGTGGAGAATAAAATTAGAAGAAAAAAAGATACAATCTTGTTCATTTTGCTCTCCAGAGACCATCTATTCCTTCAACTAAATCATTAAAAATAGTTCCGCTAAGTGGGGCACAGTTTTCAGAATATCCACTGTCGTTAAAACTATAAATTGATTCATTAGTTCTTGTATCAATAACCTCGGCAGAGATAAAACTAAATTTATAACCTCCGCCAAGACATCTATGCGCCCACTCTAATGGCGCAAATCCACTTAACTGAACAACGTATCTCGTGCTTGCTTCTTGATATTCAATGTCTTTGGTTTGCGATTTTTCTGTTGTTTTTTGAACACTTGAGTATCTTAAAACTGTAAATCCTTTACTTTTTAATCTTTGCTCAATTTCAACAACCCAAGGAAGTCTTTGTCCAGCAAGAGCAATAACCTTTTTATCTTTGATTGGTTCATTAATGCTTGAGTAACTCATTTTGTGACTTGCACATGACTGTAGAAAAAAGATTGCAAATAAAATGCTAAAAATATTTTTCATGGTTACCTCTTAGGCATTCTTCCACCTGCATTCAAACATTCTTGCAATGTTTTGAATGGAGTGAATCTTTTAGTTTGTTCGTAATAAGTTGAACCTGGGGCATGGCAAATACCTGAATTACTCATCTTCACAGGTTTAGATTGAGCAAAAGCACCAGTTGAAATTAGAACTGTTGCAATTAGGGAAATGATGCTAAATTTCATAATTAAGAGATTAGCACAGGACTGATATGAAACTAAAATTATTGCTGCATTTATCAGTATTCAACAAATAAAAAAGAGGGAAATAGCAATGGATTCGGCAGTTGTTGTTCTTTTGGTTCTCGTAATTTTCTTTCTAATTGGTCGTGAGTTAGTTTGTTGGTATTTCAAATTAAATAAAATTGCTAACTTGCTAGAAGAAATCAGAGACCAACTAAAAAAATAGAAATTTGAATTTATGGATGGTTACGCATGGGTTTTTATACTATTTGGTTTCATACTAGGTTATGAACTAAAACGTAGAAGTATTTACCGTTTTCAAAACTCAGGAGAAATACTTGTTCGTAGAGAAATAATGAGCAACTTTTCTTCCAAATCTTGGTATCTATTCAATAATGTCACGCTAAGAACAGAAAATGGTACAACTCAAATTGACCATATATTGATATCCAAGTATGGTGTCTTTGTTATTGAAACAAAACACTACAAAGGTTGGTTATTTGGAGATACAAACTCTAAGAAATGGACACAAGTAATTTTTGGATACAAATACAAGTTTCAAAATCCACTTCATCAAAATTACAGGCACATCAAAGTTGTTCAGTCCACTCTTGACTTCTTACCCTCTGAACAAGTAGTTGGTGTGGTCGTATTTACTGGTGATGCAGAATTCAAAACCAATCAACCATCTAGTGTTTACTCTCTTAAAAGTCTTATTAACCACTTAAAGTCATTAGACAATGAAGTTCTGTCTGATAATAAAGTTCAATTTTGTGTTGGTCGTATTGAGTGTAATAGACTGGAACTTACCAAAGAAACTGACATTGAACATAGAAGAAATCTTGATTCAAGAAATTAATAAAATCATTTGATTTCTGAACTCTGAAATTTTGTTCAAAATTGAACTTCCGACCCATGTTCCATCATGGGTCTTTTTTTATAGTTTTCTGAACTACTCTTTAATAAAAGTCTTGTAGTAATCCCAAGGTAAATTATTCAGAACCATAAAGTTGTGAATTCGTTCATTGAAGAGTTTCTGCTCTTCTGGTTTTATGTAGAACCTCTTGTAATTCTTCTTACCGTGAAAATTCGTAAAGAATAGGTCTGAGTTCTTATGCGGAACGACCTCATCTTTCATTAACTTTTGCACAAGATAGTCATAATCGGCATTACCAATTGTTGTTGTGGTGCACTCATCAAACCAACGCAAAAGCATTGCAATTTGTTTTAAAACACGGAATTTATGCTCGTCTGAATATTCCATTCTTAAACAAGAAACTACTTTTTAACAATGTTTTTTCTATAATCAATCGAAATGCGAAATTTAGGAAGCAATTCGACTCTAAAAATAAAAATCCTAAAATTTAACCTCATTTTTTAAACGGCAAATCCCACAAGAAATATTTAATCTTTATTATCGGGACAAATGTGATGAAAAACAGTAAGCCAATAATTGCGGTTTTTGCTAAAGAAACAATGTTTTCAAAGTCAGAATTCTGACCATAAGAATTTGATGTAAGCTCCTCAAGACTAATACGTTTTTCAACTCCAGATTTGGTAGGCTTACTTTTTTCATTTGCTTTTTTGAGTGAGCTTTGCTCATTTATTGCTGATCTTGTTTGGCTAATTTTATTAATTTTAAAATTAGCTAAGGCACTCATCATTCTTATTCGAGTACTAGCCCACTTTATATGCGCTAGGTTAGCTTCTGTTTTTTTTGTGAATAACTTCATCAATAAGCAACCTTACCTTTCCAAGGAATAAACCAGTTGCTAACTAACAGCCAAACGGAATGCTTATCTGTCATTGCATCATAATAAACATAGTTAGCGCAGTCTTTATAACCTGCTTTAACTTTTCCGCCTAAATCTACTAGCTCTTTGGGAGAGATTTCTTTATTCTCAATAATAGTAATTCCAGTTTTTTGAATTGCCTCATTACCGGATTTCGTAATTCCTGATATTTTGTAATAACCATCATATCCAGATATCCTAAATAAATAATCAGCGGTGCCTTTTTCTGTTTTAAAACATGGTGGAGTACCCCTAAGATTGCCTAGCATTTTTTCTATTTTTTCTTTAGGTGCATTAAGAATATCCTTAACGCCTTCCTCACCCAATTTTCTACTGACGTCTAGTGCACTTTTTAAATCCTCAAGAGATTTAAATTCATTAAGAATTTTAACGAGTTCCTGAAGCCTATCTAAAGGCACCAATTTGTTTGCAGTATCAATAAGCTCCGCAACTTGCGCAACACCAGCTTTTTTAATTTTCTGAATTAAGCTGCCAGGGATCCCCTGTTCGGAATTTTGTATGCTCAAAAAGAAAACAAACAATCCAACAAAAATCGTTTGCAATAAAAAATCAATAAGCGTGAATAAAAAGAAATTATCTTTTCTTTTTAGCAACATAACTATCTTTTAATTGTATCTGTAACTTTATTTGCAACAACGACCATTGCAGATGAAAGATTGGTTAGCGCGGAAGAAAGTTGTTGTGTTGACCTCTCAAGATCTTGAGTAAATTCCAGAGATTTAGAAGATATATTTTTAGTTGCAGAAGCAAGCTCTTTATCAAAAGACATAGTGGTCTTACCAAGATTGTTTGATGCTTTCTCAACTGACTCAACGATGTCATTAATGCCAGACTTGTTGAGTGTTTTTAGGGACTTGCTAAACTCGCCAATTACATCATCCACCTGCTTTAAGTTTTTAGAAAGTGTGAGTAGCGAGTTCAGAGCTTGATCAATGTTCTCAGCTTTCTCATGAACAGACTCCAGCCCAGAATTAAGAGCGGAGGCAGCTCCAGACATTTCCTCATTGATCCTACTAAACGAATTTGAAAAATTCTCTAATTGAATAGCAGATCTTTCAAAATTATCTGAAGCTCTTTTAAAAGTTGATTGCAGTGCTGAATATGCACTTTCAATGTCGTGCACGACGTGCTCCATTTTATTTCTATACTCATCAACTGCAAGATCTGGATCAATTAATCTTTCGTTTCTTTGCTGTAAATCTAACCTGCCCCACAAAGCAAATCCTGTTGCAATTAAACCCAAACTAAATTGACTGATGATTGCAGACCCCTCAACCTTTCCAGTTATAACAACAGCCCCAACAGAAATAATTAATGTCGTGAGGGTAATAAGAAATCCTAAGTAGTAAATCGAATCAATTTCAATATCCGAAAGATGAGTATTAAGTCCATCACCCATTCTTCCCTTATTTTGTACAGACTGTAGTTTGATGTAGTACCACACTAAAGGTGCAAACCCTCCCACAAAAATTACAAGGGCATGTAGATTATTAATCCACAGAAAACTTTGTCCATAATTAATGCCGGTCAATACCGCGCCAACCAACATGGTAAACAAAGAAACAAAAAAATATTTTGTCAAATTCATTAAAGAGCTTCCACTTCAAATGGGTTCAATTGGTTCTGCCAAAAAATACTTAAACATTGTTTAGATGGCAAGTTAGCAGAATCAACTTTATCTCTATCAATAATATTTAAATAAACTTCTGCTGTTTTATAAGATTCACGCACGTTTCTAATAAGCTGGCTGTCTGGAATAGATTTTGAATCAACACAGCCGTACAAAGAAATATCAGAATGTTGAATTAAATCAGAAAAAATTAATACCCTCGTTTTAGGCTTACCCTGCCCCAAAGGGCTAAAGTAGTTAGTCCTCGATATCGCACTTAATGTTTCCAAAATTGGAGAAGCCTTGTCAGGCTGGCTTTCAATCCTAATAGTTTTACTTAATGGTCCGAAAAATTTACTGTCAAACTCTTTTTTGTTTGCCGTTGGATCTGCTGTAACTGCATTAGTATCTGATCCGTTAGGCAATCTACAACCCACAAACTCAGGCTTAATTTCTTTGTGATTACTTCTAACATAAAAAACGCTGACTAACGTGTTAACTGGCGCGTCTAACTCCTTCAACCTAGCAGGGTCGTATGTCAGGCTAGATTTTTCTTTTAAATTGTTAACAAATTTGCTAACCCTACTTTTGAGTTCTTGCTGCTGAAGATCAGTAACTTTATCTGTTTGATCAATAATAATTACAAGCTTAGCTGATGGGCTTGTCTCACAATTTGGCAACTCTGTTAATTTGCTGTAAACAAAAAAACCAAAAATTAAAGCAATTAATGCTCCGCCTATTAAATATCTATTTCTCACATCTGAATTCATATCTTTTTCCCAATTTCTAGTGTCTGAATCTGGCTGCCCAGTTCATGCCTAGCAGTCTCGCTTGATGCCGCAAAGAATGAGTTGATCGTCTCAACAACAGTTGATTTCATATTATCAATTTCAGAGATTTGCTGTTGCAATCTCGGAAACAGCTCACTTTGGATTGACTCTACTTTTTCATTTATATATGAAATTTGATCATTAATTTCATCGATCAGAGATTGATCAATTTCAAGTCCGGCTTCAGGCTCCTGATGAAAATACTCTGGAATTCCAACTGGAGTTACCGCTTTAACTGCACTTCTATACCCAACAATCAATTGCTTATAGTCACTCTGAATCTCTGTTTTTTTACTATTTAACTGAACGCATCTTTGCTTAAATTCTGCACTAATGCGATTTAAGTTTTTACTAAAAGATTGAAATCTTCTAATAATGCCTTCGCGCAAATCTCTTTGTGACTTGCTAACGCTATTAGCCAATACTGAGCAGGATTTTTCTATTTCTTCTTTATTTTTTCTTGCTGCTTTAGCAAGCTTATCAACGGAGGTGTATCCAGGATACTCATCAAACGCTGTATAGCCCTTCCAAATTGCAATGCCACCCGAAATTATGCCCACGAAGAACAATAAAAAGCCATTTTGATCTTGAAACGGCAACTCAAATGCAAAGATTCTCAATCCTTCTGTTATGGCAGATTTCCATAAATTAGCAGTTAAGACAGCTTCATTTCCGACCTTAGCAATTTCAGTCAACGATCTAGCAGTCGCAGTGATTGAATTTAAACCAATCAATAGACACACTCCCAAAATCAAAGCACCCCAACCAAAAGCAACGCTCAAGCCATCTTTGTGATTTTTATATCTAAAGAATATTCCAGTTGCAACACCAATAGAAACGTTAATGAAAGAGAAAACCAAGGCAATTAAAGCTCCTTGAGCTAAGCCTGTATTAGCGCTAAAGAAATAGGCATTAGCAACTGACTCAATGGCTAAGATTAAAAATATCCAGGAAAAATGAGAATGAAAATCTTCCGGATAGTTTGCACCTCTTTGCAAACCATTATTTACTTTAAATGCTTTTAATGTCGACTCTTTTAATAAATAGTCTTTCATAACTTCTTTATGCTTAGCAGCATCTTCGTCCAACTTTGCTTTCACCAAATCAGGTAAATTTTCAATATCTCCCATCGAGTTGATATCTGACTCGATAGTCTCTATCTCTGTTTCAATATCTTCAATTTTCTTGCTAACCTCTACCTTTGCTTTAAGAAATTTATTTTTTTCGTCTGCAAATAATTTTTGGGCTGTGATAGCGTAACCAACTTCAATAGCGCAGGGATTTTCAGCATGCGGAGGTGGATTGCCTGACTGCCCATTTTTGAGACCCTCTTTCTTAGCTTTTTCTAAAAATTTGACTAACTCAGACATTGATTACCTCATAATAATTTGATGTAAGTGACAACTATTAGATACA
>JACCED010399067.1_pt1 | contig 11496 bp, 8 predicted proteins | sample 7455021 | NCBI WGS metagenome assembly JACCED01 (sample SAMN15323456, study PRJNA562643) | freshwater metagenome | isolation source: river surface water | place: USA:Blue River Watershed | collected 2017-08-19
GAAGAACAAGAAGAACAAGAAGAACAAGAAGAACAAGAAGAACAAGAAGAACAGGAAGAACAGGAACAAAAAGGTGATGATGGACCACCATATGATCCATCTGATCCACCACATAAATTAAATACTTTATTTTTAAAAATTGAGATAAATGACGAGGATTACAGTTATGATAAATTTATAGCTAGAGGAATAAGATATATTATGACATTTAGAAAATTATTTTAAATTTAGAGAACTATATTAGATTATTAATTTTTATTTTATAGAAATATAATAAAAATTGATCTATCATAAATTCAGAATAATTTTTATATTAATAAAAATTGAAATCTTAAATTTTTTACTTAAAGAATTATATCTAAATATCTTAATAATCCTGCAAAATGAACTCGAATATCACTACAACTGGTGAAAAAGGATCAGATGTATACACATTTGATGGAGTCGGCGATCCGAGAGTAGCATTATCAGCATTATTAGTACGTGATCAAAGTACTGAAATAATCAAAAATGGAATGGATAAAATTCTGAATAGTGAGGCAATTTTATCTTTAGATGATAATAAGAAGAGAGAATTAGAAACTGATGCATATGTAATGATGTTTCAAACACGTAATGTAAGAGGAGGTAAAGGAGAGAGAGAAGTAGGTAAATATATGTATGAATATATGTACAAGCATAACAAGGATCTTTCGTTACATTTACTTGAATTGATTCCTGAATATGGATACTGGCAAGATGTGTTTGATCTCTATGAAAAAATCAATACAGATGAATTCAAAAATAAGACATATGAAATTGTAAAGAGTCAATTAGAAGATGATGAGAAAAATATGGAAGAAAAGAAATCAGTATCGTTACTTGCAAAATGGATTCCTCGTCAAACGAGACAGGAAAATATTGCAAAAGATTTTGCGTTCAAGATGTTTACAGGAATGGCATTTAGCGAGAAGATGAAGAATTATAGAAAGCGAATTGTAAAACTAAATCAATATCTTAATACAGTAGAAATTCTGCAATGTAGTAAACATTGGGCTGATATCAAACCAGGACAAGTTCCAGGGCGTGCATTAAAGAAATATACGAAAGCATTTCTCAATGAAAAAGCACCTAAGAAGAAAAATGAAGTTGTTGAAAAAGGTGTAAGATTTCCAGATGACCCTGATCGTGTACAATGTGCAGAAAATTTCAAAGCTCATACAAAGAAAGTATTAGAGGGTAAGGCATCAGTAAAGGCAGCTGATGTAGTAATGCCAAATGAATTATGGGCAAAGATTCTGAAATTATCACATGGTGATGTCTACGGACATAGTAATTACAATACATATGATTATGAAGTTGATGCAGATGGTGAACCTAATACAAAATCTGAGGTACCTGTGTCATCAGAAGATGAAAAGAATATAGTGAGAGCACAATGGCTTGGTATTCGAAATGATCTGAAATCTAAAGGAACATTCACAAATATGGTAGCAATGTGTGATTTTTCAGGAAGCATGAGTGGCACGCCTCTTCAGGTAAGTGCATCTCTTGGCCTGCTATTCACAGAAGTTGCAACAGGAATTGGAAAGAATAAGATGTTATCATTTGATTCTCAGCCACAATGGATTGAATTCCCAGAGACAGATGATGTATTTGAAAAAGCAAAAGTAATCATGGGATCTAACTATGGACAAGGATTAAGTACTGATTTCCAAAAGGCAATGGAAATGATCATCGCTGATTTAAAGAAGAATAAGACACCAATTGATCAAGCACCAACTGATCTTGTAGTATTCACCGATATGGCATGGGATGCAGCATGTGGATCAAGTGGTTCATCAATCTATACAGGTAACAGATATCGTCATCATGTGAAGACTGATACATGGCAAACACATATTGAGATGATTCGTGAATCATTCAAGCGAGCAGGAGAGGATAACTTTGGCGAAGGTCAAGGATACACAATGCCGCGAATTGTAATCTGGAATCTGAGAGATAATACAATGGATTTCCATGCTAAGGCAGACACACCTGGTGTGTTAATGTTCAGTGGATGGTCACCTAGTTTATTCAAGTATTTAGTGAAGGATGGATTCCGTGTACAGACACCATATGATGGTCTTCGTGCACAGCTGGATGATCCTATATATAATAAAATCAGAGAGAAGATTAATGAGTATTATGAGAAGAAATAAAGTAATATAAAAAAATGAAAATATAATATTTTGAAGATAAAAATAAAATAGTAGATTATAAAAAATAATCAATAAGATATTTGGATGGGTTAGGTAGTGTAGGTAGAAAACCCAATAAGATATCTCACAGCAATAAAGTAAACGGTTCTTATGATACCTGTTCTAAGGTATCACACAGCAATAAAAATTATGAATTACCGATACCTGTTCTAAGGTATCACACAGCAATAAAAAGATTTAATTACCGATACCTGTGCCGAAGGTATCACACAGCAATAACCTTCCAGATGAATTATAATACTTGTACAAAAGTATTACACAGCAATAAACTTTTAAAAATTAAATCGATACTTGAACAAAAGTATCACACTGCAATAAAAGTCGTTTTAAATCAAATGATTTAAGAATTATGATATTTGTAGCTTAATTGCATAGGTTTAATCCAGCAATAAAGTCATAAATATTAATTAGGTATTTTGGTAAAGAGTCTCCCAGCAAAGTAAAAACAGCTATGTTTTTATTAATATAGGCCTCTTGGTAAAAATACCCACAGCAATAAAAATATTATAAATCAATGTTCTTTGTAAATAAAGAGACGAACAGCGACAAAATGAAAAATAGGGTTTTTTCGACATAAAGGTCTCTTGGAAAAAAGAACACACAGCAACAAAACATAAATCTTCCTTTTTAAGATTGAGCTACAATAACATCTGATAGAAATATTAGAAGTTATAATTTAATTTAGAGAAATCTAATAAATAAAAACTTATTTTTGTTTATTAGAACTTAAGATGATAAAATAAATAAAACTTATGCATTTTATGATATTTGGAAAGTTTCATTCACAAAACAAGCCATTAAATAATGGAACAATAGTAAAGGTATATAACAAAGATTATTTTATAAATTGGTTAGCAAATAAATATATGATGCATAAAAAAAAGGATAATATATTAAGAAATGATGTATTTTTTTTTGAGAAAGTAAAAATGTATAGATTAGATTATCAATATGAAAAAGATGGAGATGCAATTATGATAGATCCAAATGAAAATAGAGAATATAATTATTATGAAAAGGAATTTATGAATAAAAATTTAAGTGTATTAATAGAGGAAATAAAAAATGAATTCAAGTTAAAAGAAAATGAAATAGTGATACATTTATTTAATATTAATTTTTAGGAATTTTTTTAATTATTTTTTTTATAATATTTATTTCAACTGGATATCCATACGGTGTTTCTAATATTAAAGGTATATTAGATTTAAAAGAAAATCTAATAATTTCAGAAAGACCATTTAATCCAATGTATCCTTCATCTAATAATTCATGTCGATCAACTTTACTATCTAATTTTGATTTACTATCATTTAAATGAATTAAATCGACGTATTTCCAACCGATAATTTTATCAAAATGTTTAATAAAATGATTTACTTTAGATTTATTTGTTAAATCATAACCTGCAACAAATATATGACATGTATCTACACATATTCTTAATCTTTTTTTATAATCTTCATTAAATTTATTATATATTATATTAAATTCTTCTAATTTATACCCTAATTCAGTACCTTGTCCACATGGTGTTTCTAATAATATTTTTGATTCTATTGGGGTATTATCTAATACATATTTTATATTTTTAAACATATTGTTAATTGCTTCTGATTTATCAAGATGTAAATATTTTCCACTATGAATTACTACACCAATTGCACCAATTTTTTCAGATATTATTAAATGATCAATTAATGATTTAATATACCAACTTGGTGGTTCAAATTCTCTAGCTAAATTTAATAAATAAGGAGCATGAATTACTATTTTAACATTATTTTGTTTTGCATAATGTCTTATTGATTGTAATTCTTCATCACTTCTTTTTACATTTTCTCTTCCTTTAGGATTTTGTATAAATATTTGTATCATATTTCCTCCATAATGTTTTATTTCATCAATTGCACTTAATATTCCATGTTTAGAAATACCAACATGTGATCCAAAATAATACATTATTCTTATTTTAGAAAAAAACTATTTAATTTTTTCTTTATATATAATATAAATGAGTTCATTAACTAATGTATGCAATCAAAATACTATAATGACAGAAAGATGTCCATTAACCAATAATGGAGAATTAAGAAAATTTAATTGTGATTATACTGATGAATATGAAACAAAGCAATTTTATTGTATTACAAATTATGATATAAATAATAAAAATATTGATCCAAATATTGACCTTAAAGATAGATATGAAAGATTACTAACGAATCCAAAATATCCTGATATACCAATTGTAGTAAATTTAACTTATGATAAAATTGGCAAAGATGTTAAGTATGCACTTACTGATAAGAAGGGTGATAGTTGTTTAAAAATTGCTAGCCCATCTGGAACTATTGATAAATCAATAGTATTTAATTTATCAACTAATATATCACAAAGTAAAAAATGTGATCATACAGTTAAAGAAATTGATGGTCAAAATAAAATATTATGTGATGATACTATTGGAGATCAAATAACATATAATGATATGACAATAAGTGGTAATTTTATTAAAGTAAGTTATTCAGATACTGATACATTTATAAAAGGTGGAGATGTTGATCCAATAGTAGAAAGATGTTTATCAAAAGCAGGATTTAGAAAAGGACAAACACAATAAAATTGATAATATTACTAGTTAAAAAATTAATAATATATAAATAATTAAAAATGTTTCTTATAGATAAATTTTTAATTAAATCTAGAAAAAATATTATTTTTAATAGTGATATTTATAATAATGTATTTAAAAAAGAATTTCTTGATAATTTAACTCACTTAATTATTCATGGTAAAAATGGTTCTGGTAAAAGAACTTTAATTAATTGCCTTATTAATGAATTATATGGTAATGTAGTTGTTGAGAAAACTTTATTCAAAGTTAATACTTATGGTAATAAAATGGATGAAGTTTTACTTGAAAAAAGTCCATATCATATTATAATTAAACCAAATAATTCTGCTTTTGATAGATATGTTCTTCAAGATGTTATTAAAAATTTTGCACAAATTATGACTGTAAATTCTAATAATACTTTTAACTATAAATTAGTTATTATTGATTGTATTGATAAATTATCTAGACAAGCTCAAAATGCTTTAAGAAGAACTATGGAAGAATATATGGGAAATTGTAAGTTTGTATTTATTTGTTATCAATTACATAGAATTATTGATCCTATTAAAAGTAGATGTAGTTTAGTTTCATTACCTAATCCAACTGAAAATGATATATTTAAAACATTATTTCATATATCAAGTGTTGAAGGAATTAAAGTAAGTATAGCAAGATTGAATGATTTATCAAAGAATAGCAATAATGATATAAAACAAGCAATATGGTTATTAGAATATTATCAACATAAGATATATATAAAAGATGAATTAAATTGGCACAAATATGGTAAATTAATAATTAATGAAATATTAAGTAAAAAAATAAATTTACCGAGATTAAGAGAATTAAATTATCAAATATATATGTCGAATATAGATATGAATGAATTAATAGTTTTCTTATTAGAAAATTTATTAAAAGAAGAAATTCCTGTTTCAAAAAAGTATGAAATTATAAATACATTTTCAAAATTCGATATAAGAATAAATCAAGGTAAACGTCAAACTTTACATCTAGAAGCATTAATTCTAGAAATCTTTAATTTATTGTAAAAAAAATATATTCTATATATATAAAGAAATGTCAGGAGGAAATTTTGGAATTATATTACCACCAGCATTACCACCAGCTGAGTATAAATTACCAATAACAGTAGCAAACCCAGAAGCAAATATTGAAGTAAGAATGACACAAGCTGAAAGAATTAATGCAAAAGTAGGTGCATTATTAAACCAAAGAGATAATGGAGAAACTGATGAAATAAAATATGAAGCTAAAAAAAAATTCTATGAATTAGATACTAAATATAAATTATGTCAAGTTGCAAAAGAAGGAGTAGAAGATAGACCAGATTTAGATTCAACTGATACATCTTTTACTCAAATATTACGTGATTATGAAACAGAAGCTGCAATTGATATAGATAAATGTAATAGATTACGTCATGATCATTTTCTATTAACTACATTAGATAGAAGTAATCCTGAACCAAATAATTTAGATACAGATATATTAGATGATAACTCAAATATGAAAAAATATGCAAATTGGAATCAAGAGTATAATTGGGATGATAGAGATATGGGTAAAATAAGAGAAACAATAGGTGATTATGGTGTTGTTGTAAAAAATGGAGATAATTTACAAGTTGGAAATAATGGGTTTATACCTGTTAACCAAGTATATACGCAATTTAAATTAAAATGTCCAGCTGGTGATAAGACAATACCTGTTTATAGAACAAGATTAAGTAAAAGAATAGAAGTAAATAATAATGGTCAAATAGAAAGAAAAACTATTAATAAAGATGTATTATGTCCATTTGGTGGTTTCTGTCTTGAAACTGAAAATTTAGAAAAATTAGCAATTCCATCTGATGATGATTTAGATTTTAGAGGTGATTTAAAATCTTATATCGATAGAACTGATGATCCAACTGTATTTACATTTAGACAAAAAAATGATTATGTTATAAGAAATACTAGAATTGATCAAGTTCTTAACACTTCTACTTTAAATATTGGTCTTGGTCTCCCAACTCCTCCTAATACAGATATTACATTAACTCAAAGTGGTCTTCCATCTACTAAAGTTGGTCTCGGTATCTCTGGTTTTACTGGTAAAGTTAACTATGAACATTTAGGAGGTGGGTTTGGTGTATTAGGTGGAATAGGTGATTTTATACCAACTGCTGGACAAGGTGTTTCATTTTCATCTAATAGAGGTGGTTGTGTTCCAGGTCAACCCTGTTATACAGACTATACAGGTACTATAAGAAATGATCCAAGTCAAAGAATAAAAAATATATTAGATGTTGATGTAAATCAATGTAATGGTGGACCATCATTAAAAGGTAGAGATGGTAGATATTATTGCATGCAAGAAGTTTTATGTAATGTAAGTAGTAGACCATTGTATGAAATTGTTAATACTGCTATAGATACTGCAGCTAGCAATGTAAGTGGACAAAATCAAAATGGTGCACAATAAAATAATTTACTTTAATTAATATATAAAGAAAATAAATTCTTTATATATTATATAGATATGTCTAGAACTAATACAATTACATTTCAAAATGAAAAATGTCAATTAGATGCAATGTTTAATAAAATATTAATGAATCCACTTCCATTATTAGCAAATAATTATAATATTAATAATACTGCAACTAATTATATATATAATTATAGTATATTAAATGAAGATGAAAAAAAAGACCCAAATAATCTAAGAAATCTTACAGAAGCTCAAAAATCTATAAAATGTTCTATATTTAGTAATGATAATACTGATAATTATGTAAATCAAACACTAAATATTGATTATGGTGAAGGAGGAACAGTTGAATATAAAACAACTAATAATGGAAATGCAGGATATTTAAAATGTTTAAATAATAAAAAATTAATGCCAGTTAAACTTAATATTGAAAAATATGAATATAAAAATAATACAACTAAAAATGGTATAACATTCAATGATAATGATATATCATATAAATTAAAAATATGTCCTATTGGAGGTTGGTGTGATATTCCAAGTAATAATAAATATGAACAATTAAGTTATACTATTGCTGCACATAAGTTAGGAGATTTATCAACTGAAACTATAAATAAAATTAATGAAAGTATAGATTCTTTAAAATCAAGTACAGATAGTTTATTACCACAAGTAATAGATCCTAGTACTATATCTGATAAAGAAATTATAAACCGTATGAATGATTTTAATTCATGTAGTATGTATGCAATAGATGAAAATGGTTATTTAAAACCAAAATTAAATAATGGATTTAATGAAAAAAGTGGAAGATGTGAAAGTATTGCACCATTATACCTCAAAGATAGTAATAATACTGATATTTATGTTGATAATTTATGTTTAGATGTATGTTCTAGTTTAACTGATAAAGATGAATTATATAATAAATTAAATTGTGCACCTATTCAAATTACTGAATTAGATATAAAAACAACTGAACCTACTGTTTAATTTATTCTTATTAAAAATTAATAATTTACATTTTATTAATTTTTTCTTTATATATAATATAAATGAATTCAAATGTTAGTTACAAATGTGATAATTCTGAAAGAATAATGAACACTGTTCCATATTTCAGTAATAATTTTTTTCCAACTACTATCGGTGAAAAATTAGATAATTCATCATTATTTTCACAATTTAAATTAGATGATTATGAATATAAAAAATGTAATATATATAAATATGATGATTTATACTTTAAACAAATACCAGATAAAACTATTATTAATATGACTGATACAAATGGTATAGAAATTAAAACTGATATAAAATCAGACTTTATTAAATGTTTAAAAGACGAAACTAAAGTTTTACCCATTTTTAAAACAACTTTTAATTTTACTCGTTTTAATAAAGATATTAATAATAAAAAAAGTGTTGTTGAAAGTAATAATATAGAAACATTATGTCCAATGGGCGGATGGTGTTATACAAATGGTAATAATCAAGATGATTTAAAACGTTTTGTTTATTTAAAAGAACAAAATTTAACTGAAGATCAAATGAATGAAAATAATAAATGTAGTTATTATACTATGAAAAACGGTGAATTATATTTAAAAGATACTATTAATAAAGTTGTAGAAACTACAGATGAATTTGGATATAAAAGAAAAGATTGTACAGGTGAACCTGAAACAATTGATTTAAAAACATTATCAGATGATATTATAAGTATTAGTAGTTTATGCATAGATAAATGTGAAAAAATACCTGATTTACCAGAATGTATTGAAAAAGCTAAAAAGGTTCAACAAGATAAAACTATTATTAAAAATACTCTTGATAATTTACTTGAATCAACAGGAGGTGCTCAAGCAGCAGGAGGTGCTCAAGCAGCAGGAGGTGCTCAATAAGTTTTAAGTTATATAATAAAAAATATTAATATTTTATTAAAAAAGAAATTAATTTATTAAATAATAATTATTTTATTATTATTTAATATGAGCAAAATAGACGATATTGATTATTTAATAAGTTTGATTTATGAACATATTTATCAAAAAATACCAACAAGAGTCATTGAATCAAAACCTCTTTCAACTAATTATTTAGAAGATCAAACTATTATAAAAAAAATATATGAAGGAAAACAATTAAATGAATTAATTAATAAAATTTTTAATACCAATTTATCATATTCTGGTAAATCTGAAAGTTCTTTTAAATTTAAACGTCTAAATACACCATCAACTGATATTTTAATTCGTGAATATCCACAAAATGAACATAAAAATATTTATAATAATATTAATGTTGATAAAGTAGTTGCATATTTATTAAGTGATCTAGTAATACATAAAAAAACTAGAGGAATTTTACTTAATATATGTAATGCAGATATCCCAGCAGAAGAATTAAATATATTTTTACGTAAATATCCTGAGATAAAACTAAAAAATATGTTAAGTGTAACTATAAGAGAACATTTTTATAAATTAATTACTTTACGTGAACATCTTGAAAATGATAATAATTTAGATAATTTAAAAGATGCTATTTTTCAAACATTACATACACTTAACATTATTCAATCTATGTATCCTAATTTTAGACATAATAATCTTAATATTGATTCTATTTTAGTTTATAAAACTTCTGAAAAAACTATTAAATCTAAATTAGATCAAAAAGATTTTACATTTAAATCAATTGGTGAAATTAAAATTACTAATTTTTTACAATCAAATATTAAAGATTATATAGATAATCAAAATATTGATCCTGAATTACAAAAACCAAATATTTATTATGATATTGATTCATTTTTAACATCATTACTTCCTCTAAAATTACCAATTGAAATTAAAGAATTTATTGATAGAAATTTAAATAAAAATATTTCTGCTAGAGATATTCTAACAAATGACTCATTATTTATTTCATCTGTTGACAAAGTAATTGGAGAACAATTAGGTGGAAAATCACATCATAAATCTAAACTTACTGAAACAGAAATAGAAGATGAAGAAACAGAAAGAGATAGTGAAGAATCGGAAAAAGAAGATGAAGAAATAAATGAATCAAGTGAAAATGAAAGTGAAATATTAGAAAGTGATAATACTGAAAATAAAGAATTAAGATTAGCGAGAAGTTTAAATAAAATTAGAAAATCATTAAAGAAATTATATAAAAGAAAATCTAGCAAAAAATTAAGCGCAAAATCAAATTCTAGTTCTAATTCTAAATCTAGTAACAAATCAAGATCAAGTACTAAATCAAGATCTAGTAATAAAACAAAATCAATAAAGAAAAATAAAAAATCAAAATCAAATAATAAAAAATATGATATATCTCAAAAAGAAGTTGATGAAATTTTAAATAGAGAAACACCAGTTCAAGATACTATGGATTATCTCAATGATAAAAAATTAAAAAGACCTCAACCAAAATCATTCTTTGATCCTGATGATTATGATGATTACTCAAATAATTTTTCATCTAAAAATCAATTAACAGGTAGTTTACCATTACAACCACAAACCGTACAACCAGTTAGTTTAGGTTCATTATTAAATGTTGATGATAAACCTTATATGCAATCTATAAATAATAATAAAGATAGAATAAGAATGCCAGATATTGAAATACCAAATACGAATTTAAAAATATCTCAAGCAGAATATACTGAACCTATAATAGAAGTAGCAGTACCAAAACCAAAAATAGAAGGAAATAGTATTGGAAGTCTTTTAGGTAATCCTGATGAACCATCATCTGGGATTTTAAATAATTTTGGAATTTCTGGACAATCACAAATGTCAAATTGGAAATTAGTAAATGGTGCAGAAATGATGCAAATGCATGAAGAAAAAGGTCCTAAGATGGATAATTTAAGATCAAATGTACAAAAAGTAGCAAAAATAAAATTAGGTAATGATATGAAAGTTCAACCAATTGATGATTTAGGTTCAATATTAAATAGTAAATTATCAAATAATTCATTAGCTGATTTTGTTAGAATAAATAAAGGTTCTTCACAAGCTGGTGGCAATATGCCAACTAATAAACAAGCTGGTGGCAATATGCCAACTAATAAACAAGCTGGTGGCAATATGCCAACTAATAAACAAGCTGGTGGCA
>JACCED011055980.1_pt1 | contig 11496 bp, 11 predicted proteins | sample 7455021 | NCBI WGS metagenome assembly JACCED01 (sample SAMN15323456, study PRJNA562643) | freshwater metagenome | isolation source: river surface water | place: USA:Blue River Watershed | collected 2017-08-19
AAATCTTTTTTCACCCTTAACTCTCTTTTTTTGGACCGAATCATATCTAGCTAAAAAGAGCTCAAGATTTCTCCCTTCAGTTTCCTTGTCATCAATCTCACTTCTTTTAAATTGGATCCCATCATTAATACTAAAGGAACATTCTTCTGAATCATTGATGATGGAGTATATTTCTTCTTTTAACATCAATACATCTAGGCTTGAGTGAGCGTCTCGATTAACATCACTCATATTTTTTGAAACTTGCATCACTCCAAGGCTTAAAGCTCCAAGCATGGCCGTCGCGATAAGAACTTGAACAATACCTAATCCACTTTGATTTAATTTCATTTTAATCCCTTAGAATCTGTATCCAATTCCGAGCATGAGGCGAGGGCCACCAACAATTTTATTAAATTGATCTGACTGATCGTCCTCTTTATATCTCTCTGTTCTCATGTAATAGTCCAAAAGGGCCCTCGCGGAGAAACCTTTAGAAGTAAAAAATTTATAACCATAGCCAACGGAGAAACCTTGAGTTCCGCCCGTAGCGGATAAATCCGTGTTTGTTCCATTCCCTTCAGTTCCAGAGGTATAGGTGGAATTCACTGATCCCACATTAAAGCTTAAATGAATGAAAGGAATAAAATCCATGGTAACACTTGGTAGCTTTGAAAAGTGCCAATTTGTTCCAACTGAAAATTCAGTCAAGTCGTTAGTTGAACCAGATCCGTTATAACTTTGGTTATCTGACTTCATTAAACTTACTGAACCCACTAAACTGAATCCTGAATACCACTCTCTTTCTTTACGAGGATAAAGCTCTCCACCTAAACCAATGTGGTGATAGCTTTGGGAATTATTGAAGGAATCTGAACCTGAATCCGTTTTGGTGTTGGCGGTGAGACCTGAGATATTTAAGACTCCAAACACTTCAACATCTTTTTCAGAGATACTCACTGGCCCCTCAGTCACAAGGGATTTTAAATCTTTTGAATCATCAGGAAGATTTTCTAGTTTAGCGAGGTCATCCGCGCCATCAGCAAGTGGTATTCCTAACTCTTGAGTGCCCTCAGCTGCGGTTGAACTCGGAGTATCTTCTTCAACGATGGCCTTGGTTTCATCTTTAGTAATCTTCACTGGAGGAGTCATCTTGAGAGTCATCACAGAATCATTCACAATGAAGTCTGCATTAACGAGTCGGTAAATAGACCACACTGAACGCGTTGGAGAAACCTTCACGCAAACTCCGCGGGCCACGATCCCGGCAGTTACAATAAACTTTGCGTGATCACCTTCCACGAGACCATCCTCAGTTCCTCGGTTAACCATGATGGTTTTGCGAGTTTCAGAAGTTCTTATAATTCTCGCCGTGAGTTTCTCGTCAACTTCGAGGGCCCAAAGGTTTGATGCAAAAATAAATAAAACAGCAATGATGATCCTCATTCGTCCCCTTAAAATAAATACGCTAACGCAAAGTTCATCTTACTTTCAAATAATTGTGTCCTATTCGGAAGAGAAGAACCGAGAGTATTTTGCTTATATCTGTCCATTTCAATTGTTTCCATGCTTAAGGATATTCTTATGCCAACATTATTTTTAAAATTGTACTTCATACCGCCTCTAAAACCTGGCATTGTGAGAACGGTATACCTTCCATTGTTATTGGCCGAAATGGAGTCAAGAGTCGCCGTACCTGAGCGAACATAGGCACCAAAAAATAAGCAGGCCGCTTCATAAGTTGCTGGAGAATAAAGAGGGTACCAATTAAACCCACCTCTCACTGATAATTCATCAACGGCAAAGTTATAATTATCATTTTCTATTGCCGTTCGATTTAACCTAAATCCAACATCAAAAGTTAGTCTCTCTAATGTTTCGTGCCTTAGAAGGGGAATACCTTCTAGGTCTAAATCAACTGAATAGGCACCTTCTCTTCTGTAAGCAGCATCTTTCTCTGTTTGCTGATCAGTAAAATTTAAACCCACACCAGCAAAAAGGGTGAACCTTTTTGGATCTCCTCCGACAAACACTCGCCTATCTCTTTCCTGAAGGATGGAAACTTGCTTTAAGACTAATCCAAGGTCCTCATCAGAAAAATCCTCAGACCAACCCTCACCTTTTTCTAAAAGTTGCCTATAGATTCTAGCATCTTCAATGGATTTATTTTTCTGACTCGACAAATATTTTTCATATTCAGTAGAAAAGTTCGAACGCTTTCTAAATTCGTTGGTAAAACTTTCTTTCATTTGTTCGTCGTAGAACTTATCGTAATTAAAATCGGGTTTGTTAACCTTCTTAAGATAGGCGGTTACCACTTTTTCAAATGTTGAAAGCCGTAGTTGTTTTTTAAAATCATCCTGGTGAGGACTTTTGTACAAAGCGGTCCTAAACCGGTTATTTTTATTTTTCTTCCATCCATAGACATCAACTAACTCTCCGTCATCGCTTGAGCGAGACTCTTTTCCATGAAGAGGCATAATTTCTGGGTAAAGAGTTTTCAATTTAGATAGTCTGTCTTTATCTTCTGAAAGCACCTCTTGAGTTTCCAGAGCTACTTTATCCTTATCAGTGATAACACTAATTCTTCCAAACCGTGGATCTCTTCGACCATTTAGCATTTGAGACTCAGAAAGGATAAGGTAGGACTGGCCCTTCACAAGAAGTTTTGGGTCGAGAATTTTATAAAGGATCCAAACAGAATGGGTGGAAGAAATTTTAACATTTCGAGCATGAGCAATGGGAACGAGTCTCATGTCTCGAATCTTGGGGTTTCTTACCTCTCTCACAATAACGGCAAAGTCACCGTCCCTCACCCCATCGTGCATGCCAAGATTAAAAACCGCTGTTTGACCACTAGTGGACTGCCCAATAAGTCTCGCTCCAGTTAAGGCCATGGCATTAACTGTGACAAGTAGCAGCACTAGATTGATCAAGATCCCTTTAACCAAGTTCATGAAAATATTGTGACAAAGAATCAACGTGATGAAAACACTCAATTTACGAGTCTTGTCATAGGACCACTCTAGTGTTTTAAGTCCTTGATAAAGCGTTGCAGAAAATCTATAACAAAAACAGAGAATAAAAAGGGAAATTGCATGAAACGTAGACGCGAAAAAATGACTTATAACTATGAGTGCTCACTCACTGGTGAACAGTTTGTTACTACAGAAAAAGCACCAAATCCAAAAGAGCTTCTTTCTGTGAAAGCTTATTATGAAATGAATCCAGATAAAGATGATCGTCCGGCCGTGATTAAAAAGAAACTTGGCGTTCCATCTAGCGAAGATAAACAGTAAGAGGCATTTGTGGAAACACGTAAAGTCATCATTATCGGAACTGGTCCCGCTGGTTTAACTGCTGCTATTTATACAGCTCGAGCAGACTTAAAACCATTAATCCTAGAAGGTCACGAGCCTGGCGGACAGCTAACCCTTACAACAGAGGTTGAAAACTTTCCTGGTTTTGAACATGGTGTAATGGGCCCAGAGCTTATGGGCACGATGAAAAAACAAGCGGCAAGATTTAACGCTGAGTTTTTACCAGTCATGTGTACTGAAGTGGATCTTTCAAAAAGACCATACACAGTTAAAGCTTCAAACGGAAATACTTATCTTGCTGAGACAGTGATCATTTCAACTGGAGCTTCTGCAAAATGGCTAGGACTTCCAAATGAAAAAGAACTTACTGGCCGCGGAGTATCGACTTGTGCCACTTGTGATGGCTTCTTTTACCGCGATAAAATCGTTCACGTCGTGGGTGGTGGTGACACTGCCATGGAAGATGCTACCTTCATTACAAAGTTTGCTAAAAAGGTTTATATCGTCCACAGAAAGGACACTCTGAGGGCCTCAAAGCCTATGCAAGAGCGCGCCTTTAATAATCCGAAGATTGAATTTATCTGGGACTCTGAAGTTGTAGAAATTAAAAGTAACGAAAGCGGAGTGTCTGGAATCGTGGTTCACAATCTTAAAACTGGTGCGAAACAAGAGCGTGCAACAGATGGTCTTTTCTATGCCATTGGACACAATCCAAATACAGCATTCCTTAAGGGTCAGTTAAAGCTTGATACTCATGGCTTTATTCAAACTCATAATGGCCCAGAAACGAATATCCCAGGTGTTTTTGCTTGCGGAGATGTTCAGGATTCTTATTACCGTCAGGCAATCACTGCTGCCGGTTCTGGTCGCCAAGCAGCTATCAAAGCAGAGAGATTTCTCGAGGGCCATTAAGTGGTCCGAAAATTTTTCCAGTTAAAAAATCGATTCATGGAATTTTACCAGCACAACGAAGTGCTGGTAACCATGATCGTTTTTGCTTTTGGTTTTGTTTTTGATCTTTATACTGTCGGAAGAATCGATAGCCTCTTTAATCTTATTCAGCAGGCAGTTTATCTTATCCTTCTTGGGACTTTTCTCTTAGTTGAAATTAAAATCACGATTGGGACAATGACCTTGAGTGATAAGGCAAAAAAATTCTGGGACTACCATAATCTTGTGGTTCACTTTCTTTTTGGCTCCCTTTTATCTGTGTACACGATCTTTTATTATACCTCGGCTTCGGCCTTCACTAGTTTTGTTTTTATCCTTCTTCTTGCGATTCTTATGCTCGCGAATGAAATTCCTAAGATAAGAAATTTGGGTCTTCCCGTCAGAGTGATTCTTTTTTGTATTTGTGTTCTGTCTTATTTTTCTTTTTTTTACCCCATTCTCATGGGCCACATTGGTCAGCTTCCCTTTTGGCTGGGGCTCATTAGTTCAGCCCTTGTCATGGCCCTTATCTGGAAATTAAATTTTAAAAATCTTGAGAGCAAGGGGCCCATCTCAAGAAATCACGTCTTAATACCCACTATCGTTGTTCACTTATTCTTTCTTTTCGCCTACTACACTTCCCTGATTCCTCCTGTGCCGGTTGCCGTAAAAAAAATTGGTGTTTATTACGGCATTGAAAAAAAAGACGGTGACTATATTGGGAAATACCTAAAATCCAACTGGGGACTATTTTCTAAAGGATCTCAAGAGTTTCACGCGAGACCTGGAGATAAAGTCACGATCATCCTTTCAATATTTTCTCCGGCACGTTTTAAAGATCAGGTTTTTCTTAAGTGGTACCGAGACGATGAAAAAAAAGGTTGGAAATTAGAAGATACGATTCCTCTCAATATCTTGGGAGGAAGAGACCAAGGTTTTAGAGGATTTGGGACTAAAGAGTTTTATGTGGCCGGAAAATGGAGAGTCCTCGTCGAGACCTCGGACGGACGTGAAGTTGGTAGGATTCATTTAGAAATTTTTAACGATGACTCCAATAACCAAAGGGAATTCACGAACGATTACTTCTAGATTGAGATTACCTCCCTAAATACTCGATAAATCAATTGACCCATCGTTTTACTTATTTCAATTAATTTTATAAGTTAAAAAAATGATAAATGAGAGCCATTTCCTCAAAAACGCTAGGGCCATTCGGTCAGCACTCGATCTTGACTGGAAAGAGTATATTTCCCAATTTGGAATGACTCAAAAAGAAGCTGCCAAACACTTATTAAATCCAGAAAATTTTCCTGTTAGCTATGCCATGAATTTCTGTGAGTATTACGAGCTTGATATCGAAACTGCATTTTCAGATCAATTTGATGTTAAAGCATTTGCCAGAAATTATTTGAAAGAAGAACCAACTCTACCTGAACGCTATCGGCATGAGAAAAATTCAAAAGTCATCACTCTCATTAATTTTGTTAATGGACTTAATGACGCAGATTTAGGTTGGCTCAATGTTCTCATTTTTAGAAGATTACAAATACCAAAATCGATTCTTTTATTTCCTGAATTAGATATCCCTTTTAAACTTATTTTGGACTATCTTGAATTGTCAGAAAAATTTCAAAAAGATCAACGTTTCATGAAAAGGTGCGGAGAAGATGGGATTAAACGACTAAATCAAAAATTCTCTTTCACCCGAGGTATAAAAGAATTAAACGCGGATTTTTACGATGAATTCTTTAGCGAAAAAATTCATTTCTTTGATAACTCATATCATTACCAATTAATTTCTAAAACTGATGATGAAGTATTGATTAAATGTAGTGCTACTAATGAATTTAAAGAAATTTATGGAATAAATAATATATACAGTTCACCACTCATTTTTTACAAAGAAGGAGTTGCTTCGGGATTATCAAATCTTTTTGGACTTCAAAATTCGATTACTAAAATAGAAAACATTGCTTCTCAAAAAGGATATGATCTCATTTCAATCAAATATCCTAGATGACTTTTATTTCATTAATACATTTAGAATAAATGACCAGGATTAACACTCAAATCAACTTAATCTTGACTCTATGGAGTGCCTCGTCTATTACCTAGGTCCGCAATTTACCAAGCTCGCGGCTTAGAATTTCATTAATCACTTGAGGGTTATCTTTAGAGAGGATATGTCCCCCAGAAACGTCGATGACTTCACCTAAGTTTAATGAGCGTATGTAGTCACTATTAACAAACGACTCTTCAGTTGGAGTAAGAAAGATTTTTTTACCTGTAAAGTTTTTGAGAAGCTTCACTTCATCCAAAAACTCTCCCTTCATTAAACTTTGACCTATCACTCCACGAATCTTGGGATCAGTCGATTGAATCATTTGAGATAAATTAGGAGCATCCTCATTCTTTAGATGAAGCATCTGTCTAGAAAGATTTAATGAATCTATTTCTGAGATTTCTTCTTGAAAAAGGAGAGCCCCTAAAGGATTAGGAAGAAAGGCTTTCGAAATATTCTCTATATTAAGTGGAGGTGAGCTAATGGTAATGATCGCCAGAGGAGCTAATTTTGAAAGTAAGTGATAAGTAATGTGTCCACCCAAGGATGAACCAAATAAAACGAGATCTTTTTTACCGACTAAATCATCAAACACAGTATCCACGAGATCTAAGAAAGACTTATTATTTCCGATGGATCTTCCCCCATGACCGGGAAGATTTATAACCGTCTTGGTGGTAAAGGGAATATTGATATCATCAAAAATTGAAGAATTGAGACTGTTACCATGGATACAGACTAAGTTCATTTTTTTCTCCTAGGAGACTTTTGAGATAATCCAACCGTTCTTTGTTTCTTTTGAATTGAACAAATTTTTTCTACCATTCAATAGATGATCCAATTCTGAAAAATGGGAGAGATTATACTTTTGTCTGAAATGATTAAATTCAGAACTTAGTTTCATTTCTTTAATAAAATCCTGGTCTGTGGCTTCAACGTAATCCTTCCCACCTAAAAATTCATAGGAAGTATTTTGCTCGTAGGAGTGCTTAATTTTTGATAGCAACCTCTTTGTACCAGTATCTAAATCTCTTGAAATCCAAAGATCAGAAAAAATTGAAGAATGGACATCTTTAAATTGAGAACTCTCCAAAATGGTATGAATATTCGACTGAGTGAGGATACCTTCGGAAATTAAATAAGAAACACAATGTTCAATAAACTTAATATTTAAGGGATTGTTCATGATAACAAAATAATCGACATCAAATCCAGAGGCCTCAAGAAAGGAATTAAGTTTCTTCTCACCTAACTTCAATTTCATAAATTTAAGGATGGGATAGGCCGTTCTGACTGAAGACCCCATTAGGAATGAGTATTCCGTAGGGATCTCAAAACCACCTACTTTTGAAGCATCCTGTAATCCGAATTTTCGTTCACCAAGGTTTTCAATTTTTCCAGTAAAAAGTGAGCGTGGGTCTAAGGTATATTGGTCACAAACAGCTAACCACTGGGAGGCACTCAACTCAAGATGACCGGCCTCAATTTTAGAAAGAGCAGATTGAGTTGTGCTTAAAATCGGCGCAAACTCCACTTGTTTAAGTTGATAGTATTTGCGAACAGCACGTATGATTTGAGAAGAGTAATTATTCATCATCTATTTGTATGATAAAAATGACTTGAAGTCATATTCCTTTTGGAATATTATATTTTTATGAACCGTTATTCCTCTTATCTTCATGATCTTAACAATAAGCTCACCATCCTTTATGGGGCCCTTAGAAGTTATAAAAATGGGAAGATACCACATGAAGAGAAAATAGAAGCGGTAAAATTAAGAATCCAAGACATTCTCTATGCCCTCAATTCTGAATTTAAATTCGAAGGAACACATGACCTAGAGTTTATAAGCTTAAGTTGTGAAGAATTCAGGGAATGTCTTGTTCAAATGATCGAAAGACTAAAACTTATTTATATTGAAACAAATATCTCCTTTAAAGAGATTACTTCAGATTCAAGACCCAAGTATTACTTAAAGATTCAAAATAAACTTCTCTATCAAATCTTAGAGAATGCAATCGAGAACTCGGTTAATGCAAAATCTAGTTCGATTGAAATAACTCTCACCCAAAACTTAAATTTCACCACGATTGATATATTAGATAACGGAATAGGCTTTGAGACTCATCCTCAATTAGAAAAAGAAACCGGTAAAACCTCTGGAATGGGCATCATCCTTGGAAATATGAAATTCATGGACGCCGAGGCCAGCTATTCAGCTAGGAACCCTCGAGGAGTCAAATTGACTCTTCTTTTTAGACACCTTTAAAAGACACAAATCCAACCACTTAAGTAACTCACCTACTCGAAACCCGAACTGAGTATTTTCGACAACTTTTTCCCCTTTGACACTCCACTAGAAAGTTTGAAAAAATAAATAAGAGAAAGTTTTTTGCCATGGAATGGCGAAAAACAAACTTAAAAAACCGCTGAAAACCAAGGATGGTGAAGATGCAGACGCTTTTTAACTACACTACGATTTCTACCCGTCTCGAAAAGTCTACGAGAACACTTTTCGTCACATTAAATCGTCCTGACTGGAACAATGCTTTTCGTCTTGAGATGTTGTTTGAGTTAGAGAGCCTCTTTTCTTGGTGTACTTCAAAAGTTGAAATCAACTCCATCTTTATTGACTCCTCTACTCCTTTTTTCTCAACCGGTCTTGAGTACGAAACTCTCTCTGGAATGACTTCTCAGAATTTAGATAAAATTAATTCGAAACTTCAAAAAATTATTTTTGCCATGATGCAGTTACCTCAGACCATTATCGTTGATCTTGGTGAAGGCTCTGAAACACTTGCCAGTGAATTCGCACTCGGTGCTGATATCAGAATCGCTTCTCAAGATAGTAAGATTAAATTTAATCACTGCCATTATGGTATGGTTCCTGCTTGTGGCGGAATGAGTATGCTCTCTACTCTTGTATCACCTACTTTTTCTAGAAACTGGGTCCTAAGTGGGAAAGCAATTGACGGAAAAGTTCTCGCTGAATCTGGATTTGTTGCCCATACATATGATTCTGAGTCTCGCTCTGAGATTGTTAGAGATCTATTAACTCATATTTCTAACGTTGCTCCGGTGCAGAGAATTCAAGCGAAGTTGGGACTCTTTGAAACCCTACGATCTCAGTTTGAAAATGGAATTGTCATGGACAAGAAAATTGCCAAGGCCTCCATGGTGTCCGAAGACTGGAAGACAAGAAAGCCGCAAGAAAAAGATTTTAATTTTATGCCGGCAAAATCTATGTCTTACGCAGTAAAACTCTCACTCATTAAGACAGAAGAGAATCCGAAAAACTTAGAGCATTAAATAAACTGGCATCTCATCATTATTGTCAAAAAAGAATTATGGGACCAAGTGAGCTCTCGAGCTCCCTGCATGGTACCTGATTGATGATTGAACTGTTCAGATAAACTTCCTGTTCTATCCGAGTGGAAAAGAACTCGTGCAATCTGCTTTTCAACCATCTCATCATAACGGAGGTTTTTCTTCTCTGAACGGGCAAGACAATAATACTCTCCAAGAGCAAGAGTCGATAAGAACCAAGGATTGCCAACACCAGACGTCTGATACCCGTCATAGCGATCTTCAGGATATCGCCCAATACCTACACCAAGCTCTGGATAGGCCTTATTAATTGAATATAAACTTTTAAATGTCTCAGTGAGTGTTTCAATATACTTTCTCACTGGTTGTGATCTCATACTAAAAATCTTCTGATAGGGAGAAGTATGAATAAGAGCGAGAAGCGGGGCCACATCTAAATTAGAGTGCTTGTAACCAAGGCCTCCGTTCACTCGACGGATAGTCGTTTTTATTCCTATTTCTTCATCCAAGAATTCAGACTTTAAAAATTGGGCAATTAAATTTGACTGCATTTCGTAAAAAGCAGATGCACCAGAATCACCCAGCTCTTTCGCGAGCTTTGCCCCCTCTTGAAGGGCCGTATGCTGGGATAAAAGAGTATAGAAGTGCATTCCATTTTCTTCTTCCCAAAGATCGAAACTTGATTCTCTCCAGTGATGAGCGACATATTCAAGATCTTTTTTAATAACAGAATCAGCAGGAATCACTCCGTGATAAAGATTCTTAAGAACGTAGTCTTGATTACCTTCCAAAAGAAGAATGCGAGCGAATTTAATCATGGTAAGAGCTCTGAGGGCGGGACCATCGTTTTGTGGTCTTCCCCAACCTCCCGTATAACCAGAACCATCAATAAAGTACTTAGGCTCACCAAGTCCCGTGAAAGTGGGTTGATTTTGACGATAGGCCTCTGCCTTGATCCAAGTAAAGATCATCTTTTTAATTTTTGAATCATTTTTTAGTTCGTAGTAATCAACGAGAGCGCGATAAGTGAGGGCCGTATCTCTAACCCAATCAAAGTAATAATCGGGATTTGATCTTGATGGACTCGCTACCACCATTCCTGGACGAACGTCCGGCATCGTCGCATTTTCAATCACTTTATTTAAACTGAGTCCAAACTGAACTTCCTTTGATGGAACTGCGAAGGCAAGTACTGGAAATAGAAATAAAGATAAAATGAGTTTCATTATAATTCCCTTAATTCGTGCGCATTTAATATTTCACGCATCTCGTGAATATTATACTTAAGGCTATGGCCAAGAATAAATCCACCTCCACCAGCGCCACAAAGCTTTAAAATATAATCACCTGACTCTAAACCTCTTGTCCAGAGCCCTCTTTCTTTAGTGGGTATCATTTCTGGAAAAAAATCCCATTGAAATTTAGAAATGTGCCAGAGATGGTGAGAAAGATTCTCCGTTCGATTTCCAAGCACAGATTCGATCGCAAAATTCACTTCCGTCGATAAAATATTGGCACAGCTCTGGTTAAATTCAGGATCCTTCATCTTCTCACGATAAATATTAACCAGTGGTCCAGTTTGACGAGGTTTCCCAGTATTTAGAAGAAAAAAGCCTTTGAGATTTGGTCTCTCACTTAAAACTTCAACTTGATTAAAGTTATGGATGAGAAGTGGCTTTTGGATATAGCTCACCAAAGGATCTAGACCAGAACTCGACCCATGGAAAAAATCCTCTAGCCGTGCCAAACCCTCTTTATTTGAAAGAAGTTTATCTGAAGGCACTCCGTAACGTTCAAAGATCGCCGCAATCACGGCCCCAGAACTACCAAGACCAAATCCTTGAGGAATTGTAGATTTAAACCAGAGACCCTGATCAT
>JACCED010655988.1_pt1 | contig 11495 bp, 9 predicted proteins | sample 7455021 | NCBI WGS metagenome assembly JACCED01 (sample SAMN15323456, study PRJNA562643) | freshwater metagenome | isolation source: river surface water | place: USA:Blue River Watershed | collected 2017-08-19
GACTCATCCCTTGTATAGCCATGGTTATGTCCGCTTAGGGAACCAGGTTCAAAACTTACACTCCGGAGTCGTCCCACGAATTGGTGGGTTGGCAGTTTTTGTCCCATTAGCTGTTATGTTTTACTTACTGCCCGTCGGGGATGTGCGCCACATCGCCAAGCAGATCTTGATTGGGGGAGCCGGAGTTTTCTTGGCGGGATTGGCCGAAGACCTAACCGGGCGTATCTCGCCAAGGACGAGGCTTTTGGTTGCGATTGGATGTTCACTCTGCCTGGTCTTATTTTCGGGCATCTCCATCAAAAGCATGGGCTTAGGCGGGTGGGAGCAGGCGTTGCTGGGCTATTGGCCTGCCGGTGTGTTCGTAACCGTCTTATGTATTGCTGGTTTGAGTAACGCGATTAACCTAGTGGACGGTCTAAATGGTGTCGCTGCCGGAATCGGATCAGCCGCCCTAATTGCAATTGGTCTGATGGCTCTAGCACATGGGGATGAGGCTCTCGCTGCCATCTGTTGGTGCATGCTTGCGGTGAGCCTTGGCTTTCTGGTCTTTAATTGGCCCCTGGGGCGGCTTTTTCTTGGTGATGGTGGGGCTTACTTTTTGGGAATGTCGCTTGCTTGGTTGGCAGTCCTATTGCCAGCACGAAATCCCTCAATATCGCCCTGGGTGAGTTTTCTGGTCATTGCCTACCCATCGATAGATATGCTACACACAGTATGGAGACGTATTAGATCCAAACAGCATCTTTCGAATCCAGATAAACTTCACTTTCATAGCCTGATTTTTGAGCGTTTAAGTGGATGGAGTATCGCTCTAAGAAGTGTTCTGGTTCGCAATTCGATCGCTGGGTTTTTGATGGTGATGATAGCGTCGATTGCGCCTATCATCGCGGTAGCTTTTCATGACAATGAGCGGCTTTTGATAACGGCGAGCTTGGCCTATGCGGCAGCCTATTGGGCCTTCTATCGTTGGCTGGCGGGGCTGCGAGGGTTGGAGATCGGGAAATAGCGCGCCTCGAAATATCGCTTTGCTTGCCCTGGGTGAATCTTTGATATTTTTGAAGGCTTTAGATCTGACGATTCTCTTCTTGCGATAAAAATGTCTTCAAATCATAAAAAAATTGCTGTCATTGGTTTGGGTTATGTAGGCCTCCCCCTGGCGGTTGAGTTCGGAAAAATCTGCACTGTCTTAGGTTTTGATATCAATTCCTCGCGCATTATTGCGCTTAAAGGCGGCCGAGACACAACGCTTGAAGTCTCATCAAAAGAATTAGCACGCGCCCGACACCTTGAGTACACAAGCGACTCTGGGCAATTAAAAGACTGCGATGTATTTATTGTCACGGTCCCCACGCCAATTGATAAGGCTAACCGTCCGGATTTAACGCCCCTAATGAAGGCAAGTGAGACAGTGGGGCAAGCCATGAGGGCGGGTGCCTTGGTTATTTACGAGTCAACCGTCTACCCGGGGTGCACTGAGGAGGTCTGTGTGCCGATCCTTGCAAAATATTCTGGCCTTAAATTTAACGATGAATTTTTCTGTGGCTATAGCCCCGAGCGGATAAATCCGGGCGATAAGGTCAATACACTCCCAACAATTAAGAAAATCACAAGCGGCAGTACTCCCCAGGCCGCAGAACTCGTAGATTCTTTATATCAATCCATCATCAAGGCAGGGACTTGGAAGGCCAGTAGCATCAAGGTCGCCGAAGCGGCAAAGGTGATCGAGAACACACAACGTGATTTGAATATCGCCTTCGTCAATGAACTCTCGGTTATTTTTGAGCGTCTAGAGATCGACACGCTAGAGGTCTTAGAGGCCGCGGGCAGCAAGTGGAACTTTTTGCCGTTTCGGCCTGGGATGGTCGGTGGGCACTGTATCGGCGTAGATCCTTACTACCTGACGCATAAGGCCGAAGAGCTGGGCTATCACCCGCAGGTGATTCTTGCCGGCAGACGAATTAACGATAATATGGCGCGATATGCGGCTCGAAGTGTGATTCGCATGATGATAAAAAACGGTATCGATGTGGCCCGCAGCACCGTGGGCGTCATGGGGATCACGTTTAAAGAAAACTGCCCAGATGTTCGAAACAGTAAAGTTGCAGATCTTATTCGAGAGCTAGAGGATTGGAACGTGAAGGTCTTGGTCGCCGATCCCTGGGCAGATCCGAATGAGGTGCAACACGAGTATGGGATTAAGCTCTCTGAAATCAACCAGGCAGCATCGCTGGATAGCCTGATCGTCGCAGTGGGTCACCGCGAATATAGGGCAATGAGCGCAGCACAATTAAGGTCTTTTTGTAGCCAGGCTCATGCGCCTGTTCTTGGCGATTTAAAAAGTCTTTACGATCGAGGCGAACTCACGCAGCAAGGTTTTTCCGTCTTTCGACTCTAGAACTCAGACGCAATTTTCATGATAAAAAACTTCGCATTGATCGGTGCCGCAGGCTACATTGCCCCCAGGCACATGCGCGCTATTAAAGATAGCGGCAACCACCTAGCCGTTGCCTATGACGTCAATGACTCGGTTGGTGTGATCGATAGCATCTGGCCGCAGAGTGAATTTTTTACCGAGTTTGAGCGCTTCTACGAATACGCTCAGCAACTAAGGCGCGACCCGAAGCGGGCCTTAAATTACGTTGCTATATGCTCGCCCAACCATCTGCACCACGCCCACATCGCCGCAGGTTTAAGACTGGGTTGCGATGTGATCTGCGAAAAACCCCTTGTGCCAACACCCGAACTTGTCGATGAACTCGCGCTGATCGAAAATGAGACGGGGCGACGGGTCTATAACATCTTGCAGCTTCGCCACCATGAGGCCATCTTGGCGCTTCGCAGCCGTGTGGCTAAGGCGCCCAAAGATAAGGTCTTTGATGTCGATCTCACTTACATCACCTCGCGCGGCAAGTGGTACATGGAGAGCTGGAAGGGTGACCCTCGAAAATCTTTTGGTATTGCGACCAATATCGGCGTGCACTTTTTCGACATGCTGCACTTTATCTTTGGGGGCCTTAATCGCAGCAGTCTTCACCACAGCTGCGAGAAATCTGCCGCGGGTTTTTTAGAGTACGAGCGCGCCCGGGTGAGGTGGTTTTTATCCATTGATGCTAATGACCTACCCGATCAAGTCAAGGGAAAAAAGACAACTTACCGAAGTATTGATATCGATGGCGAGGAGCTCGAGTTTTCTGAGGGTTTTACTGATTTACACACCGTGAGCTACCAAGAGGTGCTTGCGGGCAGGGGCTATGGCCTATCGGATGCGAGACCCTGTATTGATACTGTGACAGTTATTCGTAGCGCGCCAATCGACCATAGCTCGCCAAGCGAGGTTCATCCATTTGTTGCGAAAGCAGGCGCGTGAAGGCAGTCACCATCCATCCGAGCGCAATTGTTGATGAGGGCGCACAGATTGGTGAGGGTAGTCGCGTTTGGCACTTTGCACATGTGTGCGCAGGCGCCCGAATCGGAGAGGGTGTTTCACTGGGTCAAAACGTCTTTGTGGGTAACAAAGTCGTAATCGGTGATCGCTGCAAGATTCAAAATAACGTTAGTCTTTATGACAATGTGACCCTGGAAGAGGGTGTCTTTTGCGGGCCGAGCATGGTGTTTACCAATGTCTATAACCCACGCGCACTCATCGAACGCAAAGCCGAATACCAAGATACTCTGGTTAAGAAGGGCGCAACGCTTGGCGCTAACTGTACGGTCGTCTGTGGCATCACGGTTGGTGAGTACGCCTTTGTCGGTGCTGGCGCCGTAGTAAACAAAAACGTTAAGGCCTATGCGCTCATGGTGGGCGTTCCCGCCAGACAGATTGGCTGGATGAGTGAGTATGGCGAGCAAATTCCGCTGCCCGTAAAAGGCGAGGGCAGCTACAGGTGCCCGCACACCAACCAAGAGTATGTGCTGCGAGGCGACGAGCTCAGAACGCTATAAGACTCAGATGTCGATACCCTTTGTTAACCTTCAGGCCCAGTACAAGGCCTTAAAACCCCAGATCCAAGAGCGAATCAATCGGGTGCTCGAGCACGGGCAGTACATCATGGGCCCCGAGGTCGAAGAGCTTGAAAAAAGGCTTGCCGCTTACACGGCCGCCAAGCACTGCATTACTGTTGCAAGCGGCACCGAGGCCTTGTTAATAAGCCTCATGGCAATCGATCTCAAACCGGGCGATGAGGTCATCACCACGCCGTTTACGTTTGTTGCCACCGCGGAGGTGATTGTTTTATTGGGTGCAAAGCCCGTCTTTGTAGATGTTGAGGCCGATACCTGCAATATCGATGCCAGAAAAATCGAAGAAAAAATCACATCCAAAACTAAGGCCATCATACCCGTGAGCCTATATGGCCAACCCGCAGACATGGATGAGATCAACGCCATTGCCGCCCGAAATGGCAACCTCACAGTTATTGAAGACGCAGCCCAAAGCTTTGGCGCGCAGTACAAAGGGAAAAAAAGCTGCAACCTTTCAACGATCGGCTGCACGAGCTTTTTTCCAAGTAAACCCCTAGGCTGCTATGGCGATGGTGGCGCGATCTTTACGAACGACGATTCGATTGCTAAAGCATGTAGGGAGATTCGCATTCACGGGCAAAGTGCACGTTATGTCCATACTCGTTTGGGTGTGGGCGGGCGCATGGATACCCTGCAGTGTGCAATCGTCCTTGCCAAGCTTGACCGGTTTGACTGGGAGATTAGGGAGCGCATCCGAATCGGGGGGCGATATACCGAGCTATTGTCTGACCCAAAGATAGAGGGCCAGCAGAGCTTAAAAGATCTGAAAGTGTCTGTAGTTACAGTTCGCCCCGACCGAAGCTCCGTGTGCGCCCAGTACACGCTTATCTGCGAGGACCGAGGGCTCTTACAGGAAAAACTAAAATCTGCTGGCATCCCAACTGCGATTCACTACCCAGTGCCGCTCAATGAGCAGCCAGCGTATAGGCACCTTTGCTGCCGAGATTGCACGCAGATTGCAAGTCGATTGGCTAAGCAAGTGATGAGCCTCCCCATGTCTGCCGATCTAACCAAGCCGGAACAAGATCAGATTATTGCCTGCATAAAAAGTATCACCTAACCAATTAAATATTTTTAATACCCTCGGGGCTCGTTATTCGTACTTTAAGTTTCCCAGCGTCAATTAATTAATAGGGCAAATCATGGATATTCGCGGCAAAAAACTTGTTTTGGTAGGCGGCGCAGGTCTTATCGGCTCTCATACGGTTGATCAATTAGTTAAAGAAGATGTCAAAGAGATTTTAGTCTATGACAACATGGTTCGGGGAAGTGAGGAAAACCTTAGCAATGCCTTAAAAGATCCACGGGTCAAAATCTACGATGTCGGCGGCGATATTCTTCAAACGGATATTTTGCAGTCTGCATTTGAGGGCGCGGATGCCGTCTTTCAGTTTGCGGCACTCTGGCTCCTTCAGTGCCATGAGTATCCGAGAACCGCATTTGATGTGAATGTGAGGGGCACTTTTAATGTCATGGAGGCCTGTGTAGCTAAGGGCGTCAGCCGACTGGTGTACTCATCTTCAGCCTCTGTTTACGGCGATGCAGTTCAAGAGCCCATGACAGAAGACCATCCCTTTAATAATAAAAATTTTTATGGTGCTACGAAAATTGCCGGCGAGGCAATGCTTCGGGCCTTTCATCAGCGTTACGGCCTTAATTTTGTGGGGCTTCGTTACATGAATGTATACGGACCTAGGCAGGACTATCATGGCGCATACATAGCAGTCATCATGAAAATGTTAGATGCTATCGACCGAGGAGACAGTCCCACGATTATGGGTGATGGGTCTGAAGCCTTTGATTTTGTGGCAGTTGAGGATTGTGGCTTGGCAAATGTCTGCGCGATGAAGGCTGATACGGTAGATTCCTTTTATAACGTGGGTACCGGGAAGCGCACGTCTTTAAAAGAGCTTGCCGAAATTTTGTTAAAACTTACGGACTGCAAGAAACAAATTCAATTCGCGCCACGAAGCCAGGCAACTTTGGTTCGTAATCGAATTGGCTGCCCGAAAAAAGCCAGTAAAGAAATTGGTTTTACGGCCTCAATCGATTTGCATGAGGGCTTAAAGCGGCTGATTGAGTGGCGTGCAAAGCATATCTCTGAGCTCCAAATACGTCGCAAGGCCGTTGGACTATCTGCCTAAATCAATAACGAAAAAGTTTAAGAAAATGTGCGGAATCGCCGGTGTATTAAATCTTAACGGGGATGCCGCGTCCCCGGTTATTTTGAAAAAGATGACCGATGCAATAGCGCACCGTGGGCCAGATGGGGAGGGGCATTACATCGATGGCTCTCTAGGCCTAGGCCACCGGCGCCTTGCGATTATTGATCTGTCTGAGGCGGGTCGCCAGCCTATGGCAACAGAAAATGGCCGATATGTAATTGCTTATAACGGTGAAATTTATAATTTCAAAGAGCTACGTACCGAGCTACAAGCACTTGGCTATCGGTTTCATTCCCGCACCGATTCGGAGGTCGTCCTTAGGTCGCTTGCGCATTGGGGTGATTCGGCGCTATCCCGCTTCAACGGCATGTTCGCATTTGCCCTGTGGGACAAGCAAAAACGTGAATTGCTCCTTGCGCGCGACCGGTACGGCATCAAGCCGTTGTATTACGCGACGACCGGACAATGTTTCTTGTTCGGGTCGGAAATCAAGGCGCTGCTGGCATACCCGGGAATGACCGCTTGCATGAACCTGCCGGGCTTACTGGAGTATTTTACGTTCCAGAATTTTTTCACCGACCAAACGCTGTTCTCAGGGGTACGACTTCTACCCGCTGGCTGCCTGCTTCGTCTGGGGCAGGCTAGGCTATCGCCAGATATCAAACGCTACTGGGATTTCCATTTCCAGGAGCCCGAGATTCGGCGTTCGGACGATGACTACTTGGAGGAGCTCGATTTCCTCTTTCAGCAAGCCGTCAGTCGCCAGCTGGTTTCCGATGTAGATATCGGGGCCTATCTTTCCGGCGGCATGGACTCCGGTTCGATTACGGCAGTTGCCTCGAAGCACTTGCCGTTAATGCGGACTTTCACCTGCGGCTTCGATCTCAGCTCGGCGTCGGGGGTGGAGCTGAATTTTGATGAGCGCAGAGTAGCAGAGCGAATGTCGTACCTTTTCCGCACCGAGCACTACGAGATGGTCCTCAAGGCGGGTGACATGGAGCGGGTACTTCCACGCCTGGCTTACCATCTCGAGGAGCCGAGGGTTGGACAGAGCTACCCAAACTTCTACGTCAGCCAATTGGCAAGCAAGTTCAACAAGGTCGTGTTGGCCGGCACGGGTGGAGACGAACTGTTTGGCGGCTACCCATGGCGTTACTACCGTGCCGTGGTCAACAACGACTTTGATCATTATGTCGACAAGTACTACGGATTCTGGCAACGGTTAATCCCTAACAAGCAGATTCAGCGAGTTTTTGCGCCCGTATGGGATGAAGTCAAACATGTATGGACACGCGACATCTTTCGCGATGTCTTTGCCAGCCATGCCAACGAACTGGCACGGCCGGAAGACTACGTCAATCATTCCTTGTACCTGGAAGCGAAGACCTTCCTGCACGGACTGTTGATCGTCGAGGACAAGCTCTCAATGGCACACTCGTTAGAGACCCGTGTTCCATTCCTCGACAATCATCTGGTCGATTTTGCGATGCGGTTGCCAATGCACCTAAAACTGGGGCATCTCGATGAGGTCGTAAGGCTGAATGAGAACGAGCCTGGACTGAAGTCCGCAAAGTATTTCCAGAAAACGCGTGACGGAAAGATGCTGTTGCGCCGTATGATGAGCCGACATATTCCCCAAGAGGTAGTCGATCGGGAGAAGCAGGGTTTTTCCGCTCCTGACGCCAGTTGGTTCAAGGGAGAAAGCATCGACTACGTTCGACGTACTCTAGATGATGAACGTGCCGAGATCTTTCGCTATCTCGACCGAGGCGCGGTCCGCTCGCTTGTGGCTGATCATTTCGAGGGGCGAGAGAATCGAAGATTATTGATATGGTCACTCCTTAATGTTGAGCATGTCTGTAGGGTTTTCTTATCGCGTGACGGAGCAGACTGCTGATGCATGTCCTAATAACGTGTTGTGGTCGAAAGGCCTATCTGATAGAGGAATTTAGACGATCTCTGTCAGCAATTCGGCCACACGAACAGCATAAGATTTCTGTCTCCGAAGCTGACCCTTTATCAGCAAGCCGCTTTGCAGCTGACGCGTTCTGGCAGGCGCCGAGGATTAGTCACCCCTCCTATATGGATTTCATAGTGGAACTCTGCCGACACGAAAAGGTTGACTTCCTACTTCCCACTAAAGACACAGAACTCAGATTGCTGGCCGAGAATATCGACCGTCTGACTAATACGATCCTGCCCTTATCCTCTGCGCATACCCTTCGCATTTGCGAAGATAAGCTATTGTTCTACGCGTCTATCCGCGAGAAATTTCGAACGCCGCTGACACTTCCGGCCGACGAGTGGTCAGAGGCGCAAATGCCGCTCCCGGTTGTTGTAAAGGAGAACGGCTTAGGGATTGAGACGTCCGGTGCGATTGTCTGCGAATCGAAATCAAAGGTGCTTGCCGCGATCAAACTTTATAAGAGACCTATCGTACAATCTCTGGCTGTTGGGAACGAGTATACGGTCGATTGCTTGTTCGATCAATCAAGTAAACCCATTGCAATTATTCCTCGTCGAAGACTTCGGTTGCGCCATAACGTTTCGGATGTTGGTCTGGTAAGGTCTGATGAGTTGATTGAGAGTTGCTGTATACGTTTAGGTCGCTTCCTCGGACTGGTTGGTGCTGCCAATATTCAGTTGATGGTGGCGAGTGGACAAATGGAGCCGACGCTAATTGAAGTTAATCCCAGAATTTCAGGGGGGTTACAGATTACGCTAGCTGCCTGCCCAGGCTATTTCGATGCTCTCGTAAAGGAGGCCCTAAGGCTGCCGAATGAACCCCTACACGTTAAGGAGCCGATGTTGGTAATGAAGTTCGATTCCGTGATTAGCGGACCGCTTCCGAAGGACTTAAGTGACCTCGCTTTTTCTTGATCTCGACGACACTCTTTATCCAGAAATTGATTTTAGGCTAGGCGGATACAGAGCCGTTGCCCAGTGGTTACATACACGTCGGAACATCGACGTACATCGAGTGATGGCCATTGTTATCGAAAAGATGGCTGGACACGGATTTCTCTATCGGCAAACTTTAAGTGACTTGTGTGCAACGCTCCACATCGCAGAAGAATTATCCAAGTTAGTTGAAATATACCGACAACATGAGTTGCGGCTGGTTCTATATCCAGACGTAGAGGACTTTCTGAATTCGTGGTCAAATCGTATCCAGATCGGCCTAATCACCGATGGTAATGCCCTCGTCCAATTTAGAAAGATTCAGGCCCTTCACCTAAAGAACTGGTTAAGTCCCAATCGAATCTACGTAACAGATGCACTGGACCCACCAACGGATAAGCGTAGCCCCGTCGTCTTTGAACGAATAATGAACCGGTTTGTGTCAGCCGACCCCTTCGTGTACGTCGGAGACAATCCAGAAAAAGACTTTCGACATCCTGATGCTTTAGGCTGGGTCACTATCCGGGTTATGCGTGGCTCACACGCAAGTCTTTCAAGCGGACCTGACGTGCAACATGAAATAGATGGCTTTGGCCAACTCCCAAAACTACTTTCGGAACTAACGAGCCTAACCGATCATGTCCCCAGACTTTGAGCCAATTTGGTGTTTACCATCGCTCCCCTTTCACATCGGGTACAGAGATACGCCTTCCAACGTCTGGGCCCCGGACTCTCTCAACTTCCCTCTCGGTTACGATCGACGTCTTGGGCTAATGCAAATGGGGGTTGATGAGCCAATGCGTAGGCTGCTTGACGAAGTCTATGCACGCGGCTCGCAAATCTGTACCTCGATGGGAGCTACCGTTCTTGGCAAACGTTATGCGGTGGATTTTCTGGCATTTTTGCGGAACAAGCTTGGTAACAGTGTCCGGAATATTAGCCTGCTTGAAGTGGGGTGCGGAAGAGGCTATCTCCTAACGCAGCTGAAACAACTTGGTGCTGAGGTTATGGGGATCGAACCAGGGCAAACTGGTAGTGACTTGGCTGAAGCTGCGGGCATCAAAGTAGTTCACGGTGCCTTCGGCTCCGATTTGGTGAATGAACAGTACGACGTCATTGTTCACTACGCGGTTCTAGAGCATGTGCTTGATCCAGTCACGTTTGTGAGGGACCAACTTCGGATGCTCAAAACTGGTGGAATGATCCTTTTTGCGGTCCCCGATTGCACATATGCTGTTGAGCACGGAGACTTAGCCATGCTAGCGCACGAACATGTCAGTTACTTCGATGTGAAGAGCTTGGAGGCGCTGGCCTCTTGGTCCGGTGCTGAAGTGTTATCGGTTGAAACCGCTCGAGACGCTGGAGCGCTCTATGCAGCTTGGAGGAATGGCCAATGTCGCGATGTATTACCGGATACCACCCGGATGTTGGCCTTTCGGGAGCAAGCAGAGCGTAACCTGAATAGGCTTCGAGAAAGGCTGTCTACCCTGAAGCGTGCCAAGAAGACCTTGGGAGTCTATTGCCCTGGACGTTTTTTAAATTACCATGCGCTCCTCTGCGATGCAATGCCAATAACGCGATATTTCGACGATATGGAAGGTCTCGAAGGTAAATTCTTTCCTCCCTTCGGTATACCGGTCGAAAATCAGGATCAACTGGAGGCGTCGCCCCCAGACTGTCTGCTAATAATGTCGCGAACGTACGGTTCGCAGATAGCCGAGCGCCTAAGTAGTCTGTCGTCCCTGAAACAGCTAGACATCATTAAGCTTGAGGACATAATTTGATCAATGACAACACATTATAGGATAGGTCTATACGGGGGCATGGCAAATAATATTTACGTTTTTGCCAAAGAGATGGCAGAACGGGGGATTGATATTTGCCAAGTCAGAGATAGGGGTGACACGTATGCTCTAAGTCAGCCATCATGGGAAGACGTTGACTCGATGTTATCGTTTGACGAAGTTATCCAGTCAACCTCGTGGACAGCGGACAGATGGAGTTCATGGGAGCGAGAAAATAACTGGAGAAGGCCCGATTGGCTTGTGGAGCCCCCGTGTGCATCATCCACCGGTGCGGATCTCGTCGAGCGAACTGGAATCAGCATACACCTGCGACGATGGATTCGCCAATACCTTATGGACAGGCCACACCTTCAAGGAGTACTGTCGGTCTTAAAGAAATGCGATGCAATTCTAAGCGGGAGTATCGATGGACATATTATAGCCTTGGCCAGCGGGCGGCCCTACGTTGTTCTTCCGTACGGTGCAGATATCCGGCTTGCCGCTGGACTTCAGCGACCGCCATTGCGACCTTTCAAGACGCGCTACTTCCACCACAAACTTGAACAAATGCTATGGGAAGCATTCATTGGGGCTACTGCAGTGGGTCAGCATGATGCTAGCGGGC
>JACCED010294349.1_pt1 | contig 11494 bp, 10 predicted proteins | sample 7455021 | NCBI WGS metagenome assembly JACCED01 (sample SAMN15323456, study PRJNA562643) | freshwater metagenome | isolation source: river surface water | place: USA:Blue River Watershed | collected 2017-08-19
CCGGATTGTTTTTGGTGACCAGTGCAAGTAGGATACCCTGCCGTTCGAGCGCAGCAAATTCCTGTTGCATGCGCCAAAAAATGTTCCCAGGGTAATCGTAGCGATTGAGTTTAATGCCGCCAAGCATATCTTCTCCAATTACGCCGCCCCACAGAGTGTTGTCACAATCAAGTGCAAGTAACTTGTAGAAGTAAGCGCCAAAGCCACGCGAGGTGGCGGCAATACGTCGCGCTAGCTCGTTCATATAGGCACCTGTGTAGGGTGCCTTGCTGCGAAAGTAGAAGCGCGCATCGAACGCCGCGCCTTCACCTACTGCCCGCACAATGTCTTCCGTATCAATGATCTGGATATTGGCAAATGCCAAAGCCTCTTCGCGCAGCGCAGCATTGAAACGTGCCAACACAGCTGACACTGTATCCTGGTTGCCCGAATTGGCAGCACTGCCCATGCGATGGAAGGTACCAAGGTAAATCGCTTGCAAAGAGCGCGCCTTAAGGAATACCATGCGGTAGCGTTGGCGCAATTCTGCTTCCTTGGCATCGATGAATGCGGGATCTAGGCTTTGCAGCTGCGCTTCAAAAGAAGGCATCAGGTTGTCGAAGAAGGGTAGGAGCACGATCAGCTCAACACCGACTTGCATGAACTTGTCGATGTCGCCAAAGGGATCGTCGTAATTGCCGTCCACCAGCTCAATCTTGGCGCCATTCAGAAGTCCATGCTTGCGCAGGTAAACGTTCAATAGGTCCACGGTTACGGAGGAAGAAACACCGATCTTAATTGTGCGCGGCTGCTCTTGTTTTTCCAATTCAGTTACAGCCTGCGTGAGCTGCATCATGGTGCTTTCGGCTGTGGCAAGAACTGCTAAATGAGTATCAGCCATTGAATTGCTCATCGGATTGCCATGCCGCCATTGACAGCCAATGTATCGCCGGTTACGAAGTCGGCATCATCTGACACCAGGTAAGCCACCGCCGCTGCCACATCCGATGGTTTTGCCAATCGGCGCAACGGCGTCTGGCGCGCAATCATCAGCTGCGCCTTCTCCGGAATATCACCAATCAAGGTGGTCTCGCACATGCCTGGCGAGACGCAATTGACAGTAATACCCTGCGGTCCAAGTTCGGCCGCCATGTAATTTGAGAATACTTGCAACGCGCCCTTGGCCATCGCATAGCTCGACCATGTTACGGTTGGTGGGCCATCCAGCACCTGCGACGTGATATTGACGATGCGGCCCCATTTGCGCGCACTCATCTCAGGCACCACAGCACTGGTCATTAGGAACGCGCCTTTGACCTGCACGTCCATCTGCTGTTGTATGTCGTCCCAGGCAGTTGAACCCAATGGCTTAGGGTTGATGTGGGGCGAGGCATTATTTACCAGAACACCGACCGCACCAAACGCCTTCACCGCCGCCTGATACAGCGCCTGCGCACCGGCCTCGGTGCTGATATCCGCTTGTACCGCCAGCGCCCGGCCTAAGCGGTCACCAGTTTCGTTCGCGGCGGTCGCATTGATTTCAGTCGCAATCTGACCTGCACGATCAGCCTTGCCGCGATAATTCACCACCACGTTATAGCCATCAGCCGCAAGACGCTGGCAAATAGCTTTGCCAATACCGCCTGCGCCGCCAGTCACTATGGCCACGCGAGGACGCGCATCGGCTGCTGGTTTTTCCTCAGGCTCTGCCGCCAATAGCACCTTCACCTTGCCTACACCGGTCAAAATCAATTGCCGATTCTGGTTAAGGATACGCGTATCTAACTCTAGTAGGCGCTCTCGCTCATGCTTTCTTAAAACAGTAGCACTGATAGTTAGCGTATCTCCCAAACGCACAGGCAGGAGAAATTCCATATTCTGTGACACCCATAAAGCGCCAGTCCCGGGCAGTTTGGTGCCGATTACGGTGGAGATAAATGAAGCACCCAGCATGCCATGCACCACGATGTCTTTGAATGCGGTGGTCTCAGCATACGCTCGGTCAACGTGCAGCGGATTGTCATCACCCGTCATCTCGACAAACTTGCGCACATCTGCTTCGGTAATGTTTTTGGTCAGCGTCTGCGTTTCGCCAACCTGGATTGCATCGAAATCTTTAAACATTTAAGCTTCCTTCATGCCCATCTTCCAGTGCCATACCGAGGCGCCGAAGTTGAAGCCGGCGCCCACGGCAGCCAGCACCACTGAATCGCCATCCTTCAATAGCTTCAGTTGCACCGCCTCGCTCATGGCGATCGCCAGCGAGGCAGCGCCAGTATTGCCAACGCGGTGAACATTGGTATATGTCTGCTCTAACTTGTAGCCCATCTTGCGCACAATATATTCGATCATGCGCAAATTCGCCTGGTGAAACAGCAAGAAATCTACCTCTGCGGGCGCCACACCACTCTTCTCGCAAGCTTTGCGAATCACGCGCGGAAGATGTGTGATGGCCTGCTTCCAAGTAGCGATTCCGTTCATCTCCATGTAATCGACTGCCGGATCGAAAGAGCGGCCCATGATTGGATAACTGGAGCCACCGCCGCGCATGCGCACCGATTCGTAATTAGAACTATCGGTATGGAAGGCGGACGATTTGATGCCACAGGCTGGATCATCGCTGCGACTCAATACTGCGGCACCTGCACCGTCACTTAGATAAATCGCAGTATTCACATCCGATCGGTCTATGTACCGAGAGAGAAATTCCACGCCAATCACGACCGCATTTCTCACGGATGGGTCTACGCGCATGCGATCCGAGGCCACAGTCAGGCCGGTGACAAATCCAGTGCAATTGGCCTGCAGGTCGAAGATCTGGGCATGGGGCGCTTTCAGCGCCATCTGCACCTTGGCAGATAAGGGCGGGTAGATGTAATCGCCAGAGAAAGTGCAGGCGATGATCAGGTCAACTTCATCGACACTTATACCTGCCATCTCTATTGCTCGCTGCGCCGCCAGCACCGCGTACTGAGATGCAGATTCATCTGGTCCAGCGATCAAGCGCTGCTCGATACCGGTCTTTTCGACGATCCACTCGGGAGTTACATCCAAATTACGGCACAGGGTAGCATTGTCTTCCGCGTGCTCCGGCAAATGATGGCCGACGCCTGAAATGATAATGGCTGATGAGGGAGGCGTATTCACGTGGCCGCCATTCCTAAAAAGTCTAACAACGCGGTGTTGCCGGTACGGACCAAGAGGCCACTGGCGGCGTTGCCATGGCCAGGATAAATAGTGCGTTCAGGTGTCAAATCGTTCCAGTAGCTTAGTATGGTCTGTTTCAACAACGCTTGGTCCTCACCAGGTAAATGTGACAGTCCGATGCCGCGCGCGTACAGCGTATCGCCAGTGAACCAAGCACTGCCGAATTCGATGATGCAAGAGCCTGGCGTGTGGCCAGGTGCGGGCAAATAGCGCAGCGACGTGCCAGCGATGTTGGCGACATGGTCCGCATCCACCAGCGCGGCATTGGGTAACACCACCTTTTGCTTCAGCTTTAATGCCATTAGCATGAAGTTTGAGGACTTCATCAGCTTGTTGTCGGCCTTGGGGACAACCACCTGGCAGCCATATTTCTGCTGGAAGAACGATGCGCTGCCGGTGTGGTCGAAGTGGCCATGGGTGCAAAACACAGCGTTCGGGCGGTAACCATGCTCACTCAATTCGGCATCAATCGCCTTACCATCTAGCCCAGCATCAATCAAAATGCCTCCGCCTTCAACCCGCGCCTCACAAAAATAGGAGTTTGACGAGAACTCGCCACTGGTGATGCGCCAGATGTTACCACCGCCCCAATTGCCCACCACGCTTGCCATCTCAATTGACTCCACCCATGTAAATGGTTTGCGCCGAGATGTAGGAGCTGCGCTCTGAAGCGAGAAAATCGATGATGTTGAAAATGTCATCGGCCTCCGCATAGCGCGGAATTGGAAGGCTGGCAATTACAGCATCGATCTTGTCCGCCGGCAGTTGCGACAACATATCGGTCTTGATTGCAGTGATTGACAAGGTATTACAGGTGATGTTCAAAGGTGCCAGCTCCTTTGCCATCACATTGGCCAGGGTCGTCAGGCCCGCCTTGCAGGCGGCATAGACCGAATCGCCTATGGGCTCTAGGCTTACCGCCATAGAACCAATATTGATGATGCGGCCCCATTTGCCCTTGCGCATTAGCTTTGAAGCTTCGCGTGAGACCATGAAGGCCCCCATCAGGTTGGTATTGATCATCGCTTGTGCTTGGGATGGTGGCATGATCATCGCGTACTGTGAGGTCAACACGGCGGCGTTGTTGATCACGATATGGACGTTTTCAGTTAGCTTCTTAAGCGCAGCAAACCCCTGCTGAACCGAAGTCGGGTCGCCGATGTCGACTTGAAAGTGATAGTAGTTTGGATGAACAATTGTCGATTCGCCTCGAGCAAAGCCAATCACCTGGCCTCCATTGCTAAGTATGTGCTCGGCAATTAGTCTTCCTACACCCCGGCGACTGCCGGTAACCAGTGTTATTTTGCCGACATAGGTCGAGACGGCAGTGTTCATGCTACTTCCGATATCAATAATTCTATGTAGTCCGTCAATGTGTTCACGTCGCTGAAGGGCGAAATTTCTTGACTCATTGCTCGGTCATCTGTGAGGCTAATCTCGTGACCAACTTGTTCCGACACAGCGCTCTCTACGTCAACAATGACCGAGACCAGGGAAAGAGAATCCAATACAGCATCTGCCCCAAACAGACGAGTGTTCAAATCAATTTTCAACTGCTCGTCTGGCCCACGTTCTTCATTGATGTTTTTCAGCGCTTGCAAGATGATGGCTTGGATGGCGTCTTTGTTAAGCATTGGATAGTCCTCGTGTTGAATTATTTGGAGCGAGCGGCAGCAATTAGCACCCTCATGCGCGGAAGAGCTGTCTTATGGTATTCCTCAACCAACATACCAAGGTAGATAGCATCTTCAAAAATACCATTTTTCTGGCACAGGTGATTGCGCAGACGGCCTTCTTCCTTCATACCTAAGTATTTTTGCCACTTGATCATCAGCGTATTGTTGGCTGCGATGATGCCGCACACGCGGACCAGGCCCAATTTGTCAAAGGCCAGTTCGTATAGTAATTTCATGGCCTCAACTGCAGCTGGCACACCTTGTGCTGCGGCTTCATCACCGATCAGGAAGCGGCCAGGCTCGGCGTGCCGATTGGTGGTGTCAATTCCAATCAGCGAGAGCATGCCGATTGGATACCCCGTTTTGAGTTCAATTACAAAGTTATATTCAGAGGCAGGTCGAGATGCAATCCATTTTGCTTGAAGCGCCACGCTTTCGGCACCTTGGTTGAGGTATTTGGCTCGTACCGCACGGCGCCAGTTATAGGTTAACTCGGCATCAGAGACCTGCAATGGTCTTAGATTGACAAATTCCCCTTCCAGTTTGTTTGGCATCGACATTGGCTATTGCCTTTAATAAACAATGAACGCAGCGGCTTCAGGTACTGGCAAGCCGGGTGATGCGGGCTTGTACGCGGAACCAACAAATGATTGCTCTAAGGTAAAGCCTGCCTCAACAAGATGTGCCAACACCTCATTCGCATTGCAATATAGATAAATATGATCCGTATGCGCCGCATTCAATGCGGCAGTAATAAAGGCGCGTGCACCTGGTTCCATGTTGCGGCGTAAACCGCGCAAGAAAGCAACAGGGTCATCAAGATGCTCCAGTACTTCTACACAAACCAGCCAGCTGGCCTTGGGTTCCATGGGCGTGATGGTGACGTCGCGCAGTTCTACTTGGTAGCGATTGGCAATATTGAGCGCTTCCATTTGTGCCTCAGTAAACTGCTTTGAAGACGGACTTATATCCAGACCCCTACCTGAGACTTGAGGTAGCTTGCGTAACATTAGGCTAGAGTATAAACCGGTTCCTATGCCCACTTCCATAAATGAAGTGGCCCCAGCCACTCGCATCGCTTGGATAAAAGCGCTGTCAAAAAATTGGAGCTGACGATAGTGGTGTGGCCATAAGAAATGCGATAAAAGCAAACCTGGCAAGTATTCTTGCATCATGTGCTGCTCGTTAAAATAAACCTCGCTAGCAGCTTGCTCATGCGTCTTGGCCTTGTATTTAAGCTCACGCTCAAATTGAGCTTGCAGTCTCATGGATTGCATGGCAAAAGTAGCATAACCTTTGACTGCTGCCACCAGCGCTTCAGTGCTTGAAAACAAAGAACCAATCACTTGCTCAAACTCAGTGGCCCACGTTTCACCAAATAAATCGATACAACGATCAATACTACCCGCCGCAAAACGATGATTAGCACGGAGGGTGGTATCAATCAGTGCGATGCTTGGATAGTTTTCTTTATCGATTTTAGAAATAGACAAATTGATAACCCTTTTTAGAGATTTACTTTTCAATACTTTTCTTGTTGGTCAAACCTGTGTCTGCAATGACCATCTTCATGGCTTCTTACTTATCGGACCATTACCCTTGCACTAAACACAATTGTGGTTAATGCGAATTGTAGTCATCGAACCAATCTTTTAGCTGGGTTATCAGAGTTTTCATTGGTGAGTTTCTCAAATCGGCACAAACGCTTCAAACTTCGACAAGGCATTGGTAATCGCAGAGTCTCAGCCATAGACCCCGCACCCAAACTCCTAAAAACCCTGGCCTGAGTTAGTTAGTAGCAAGTCACCATGCGCCAGAACAACTCGCGGGCGTCTTGCATATGAGTGTTGTTGTGCCACTGTGAATTAGCCACCCAAAACTCCCCCATGCGCCTAAGCGAAAGCGCCAGCGCGGTGTACTCATTTGAGGCTCTTACCCAATCGGCGTAGCCGCACGCAGTCCTGTGCCTGCCGAAAAGCAATGAATGTGCTGGCCTTGGTGCCTGTTAAAGCGCTTAATGAGTCGCCACTGCATAATTCATTTCAAGCCATCGCCCAGCGTTGATCAGAGTTTTGCCGTCGGTTGAGGCCGAAGATTTCTGTCAATTTTGCACACAAGTCCGTCAAACCGCTTACCTACAACAGGCACAACAAAAGGCTCACGCCTTTCCGGGCGATCATCCGCAGCAGCCAGCGGAAGTTGTAGCCCGCCGCCCACAACTCCGCGTGAGCGCATTGCCCTCTGAGCTTTGAGATGGCTGCGGTCCATACGGTGGTCTGAGTTTAGGTGCCCGATGATCGGCTCGATCGCTTGGCGGCGTTTTAGCAACCTGCGCTCATCATCGGTTAGCCGCTTGTCCTTGCCAACACCCCGGTAGCCCAAGTCGGCCTACACCACCTAAGGCTTGGCCCCAAAAACGCTTGAGTGGCTTACCGACAACGGCGGTTACTACACAGCAGCAGAGACGAGAAGCTTTGCAAAAGAACTTGGTTTAAATCCTGTAACAACATTCGTGGCAAGCCCTCCAAGTAACGGCATGGCTGAGAGCTTTGTGAAGACGCTGAAGCTGGACTACGCCAAGCTGTCAAACCGGCCTGATTCAAAAACTGGCATGGCTCAACTGAAAGATTGATTGGATGACTACAATTTGTATCACACGCACAGTGCACTTGGGTACTTGGGCACTTGCCATCAACACTGTTCAAAGAAAAACGATCGGTAACTTAAATATACCGGCGGTACTGGAATACAGGGTCAAGACCACAAGACCAGTAGCCATTATTCTAGACAGTCACAGTTAAATAACCTACGGCTTTTAGTTTGAAAAATTTTAGTGGATGTTCAAAAAGCCCAAGGCAATTAAAGCATCCTGATTTCTTTTTATACTTAATTCAGCCGTTTCAATTTCAGCTGCTGATAAATTCACCTTGTATTGGTCGAACCAAATTTTCAATAACTCAAGTAGACGAACTGCTTTCAATGCCTCCAAAGAATAAATATCAAAGGAGTAATTTTTTTCTTTTAAAAATTCAAATAACCTTATAAATGTATATACAGCATCGAAATTTTTAATTGATATTTTTTTTGTAATTGCATCAGGATTATCTTGCCTGTAATAAAAAATCCCATCACAAAAAACTACTTTTCGAGCATAAAAATAAAATTCACGAGTTGAATACTCATCTGCATTAAATGAAAAATCGGCAAATCTTAACCGCCTTATAATATTAACATTCCACATTGCATTTCCAGGTATTGTCCAATCAAGTGACAGCTCTGTAGCCTCTCGGCCAGTTAAAATGGCTTCTCTATTACCTTTTACACCAATTAATTTTTTACATAGGTTAGGTTCATTTTCATAATAAAAAACCAAATCAGGCACGACAGCATCAGCACCAGTCTCCTTTGCGCGGCTGTACATCTTCATTAACCAATCTTTTGAAAATAAGTCATCTTGCGATGAATAAACAACATATTTCCCACGTATTTCATTTAAGGTTTTATTAAGTACAAGCGGCACATTACCTTGGTTTGAACTCATTCGCAATATACGAATTCTAGAGTCCAATTTTGCATAATATTCAAGTATTTTGATACTTGAGTCAGTAGAGCAGTCGTCAATGCAAAGGACTTCAAAATTAGTAAAATTTTGCGCCAACATGGACTCGATCGTTTGATTAATATAACTTTCTCCGTTGTAAACTGGCAACAATATTGTTATCTCAACTTGTGGTACCAGTAGAGGAGGGAACGGAGTCAAATTACATGCTTCACTAAAATCTTCCCACAGTTGCAAAAACTCAAGTTCAGTAGTTACTTGACTCTCTGCAATACCTGGCATAAGTGCACAAAAATCAGACATATCAGACTCATGTCCATAGTTTTGAGTGATGAACTGAGCAATGCGATTTAAAGCTTGGGTAGCTACCTCATCCGTTAGTTTTCCCAAGTTCCGACCAATAATAGTCAGCGCAACATAAGCCAGAAAGGCTAGCTTTAAAGGTCGTCCCATAGGATTAGCTGAGTGCTGGATGGGGCTTGTACGAAATGCTCCAAGATGCTCATTGATGAAGCCAACTGAACCTGACATGCTTGCTTTTAAAATGCCGCCAAGGTCCTCCAAGCCCTTGTAACTAATTCCAACCATGGCACTTTGATCAAGTTCGTTGACCATATCTGCTCTAAATGAGGCGTTGGAAAACTCACCTAGCCAATTCTTACCCTCACCAACGGTATGTTTAAAAAGAAGGTCTGAATCCAAGGACAGGATTCTATTTGGATGAGATGCAATTGCTTCTGGTAATGGTAGTGAATCTCGAAATGGTTGACCACTTTCAAGCGCTGTCCAACGACGGCTTACAACACAAGTTGCACGCAACTGTAAGTGCGCAAAAATATGCCTCTCATAAAACGTAGGATATAATATATCGTCATCAAGCAGAATGTGAAATAACTCCGTTCGATTTGAAGCATCCAAATTATAATAATGAAGTAAGTTTCTAAAATTATTATACGCCCCATCTTGAGGGCCTTTTATCACTTCAATATTTAAATTCTCTACTAATTCTTTAAAATTATTAGATGAAAAAATTCCTTCAAACTCTTGATTAGGACTATCATCAGAGAATATAATTTTATATGGTTTAACTGTTTGGTTTTTTAAAGAAATAAGCAAATCAAGCAAATAATTAGGCTTATACGCAGGTATTAGAGTTGTAATTTTCATGCTTACCTTTAAATTTAATTATTAATCCAAAATCGACAGTAAATACATGATTTTACCAAATGTTTAGACTAAAATAATACAAGACAAAGATTAGATAGAACTTAACATTAATATATTAATGGGGTTTGAAATATCAAGATGAAATTTCATCAAAAATCCGAAAAACATCTATTTGCATCGCTACAAATCTTGTGTTTAAAATCTTAAAATCACTTACTATTTAGACTGAAAATTATGACTTCACATATATTATTAGGAATTAATTTTTCAATTAATTTAAAATCTCAATGAGATTAATTAAATATCAAACTTTTTTTAAAATCGCATAAATATGAGGACCTCTCCACTCATGTTGCAAAATTTTGAACTTCCCCTTGAAACCATATGATGATGCCCATCTGTTTTCGTCATCAAAATACAAAGGGAATGTTTCATCAGTAATTATATTTACATGTGTAGGGTCTCTAAAAGCAACTGCATGAGGGTAAGCGGGGGTCATGGACAAAAAAAGACCATCCACTTTTAGTACTCTATATACCTCATTAATTAACTCGATAAATGAGTTTCGTCTCTTTGGATGATAAATCACTCGTGGAATATGTTCTAAAAAATCAAAGGCCGTAACGTAATCAAAATGGTTTGATGCAAAAGGGATGTCCTCAATAACAAGGTCAGCCTGTACAATACCCATACTTAAGTCGTTTCTAACATCAACCCCAAAAAACTCATCAGCATTAAATGGGTTTTTAGGTTTTGCTCCACATCCTAGATCTAAAGTTTTTGTCATACCGTTTCCTTTAAAAACCCCAAGCAATAAAATACATTCATCAATATCTTATCAATGAATACAAATTAAATAATTAATACCCGCAATTTAATTTTTTTTCATTCAAATTAAAATCATTTTTTGATAGCTTTGCAGTATATTTTTGATACTCCATAACTATATTGATTTGATCAGCTAATCTTCTAGACAATGCAAGTTCTGCATTTGCAAGCTCCATGAGTGTCTTTACACCGTAAGTGTATGCAAGTTGAGTTGACTTCAAATGCTCTTTTGAAGACTCTAATAATCGGAAACCAGCTTGAACTCGAGTACGTTGTCCAAGCCATGCAGACCAGAGAGTTCCAAAATCAGCATCTAATCGATTAGCTAAAGCTTCACCGTTGGCCATACTTGCTTCCAGTTCCATTGCAGCTTGTCGTTCGGCAGCTGAAATGGAACCACCAGAATAAATTGGGATCATATATTGAATGCCAATTTGATTGTTTTGATATCTGTATCCTTGAGTACTTGTAGCATCGTTTTTAGCAGTGGTCACAGCTGCAAGAAAATCAAGCGTTGGAAGATGATCTGCTTTGACCATCCTAGTTCGCTCTCTTTGCATTTGTTCCTGAATTTCTGCTAGTTGAAGTTCCATTGATTTCTCTCTTGCTTGCATCCAAAGCCGATCACGATCTTTTTCAGTAAAGTCAAAGCATGGATTCAACTCAAGCTTTGTGCTGAAGGTTGAATCTACTTCAAATTGTGTCAATAACTTGAATATTTGTTTTTTCCCATTTAGAGCATGCAATGACTGTTGATATATTGCTAAAGCAAATTGATATTGGGCTTCCGCTTCAATAATTGCGTCTTTAGTACCGTCGCCTTGCAAAAACTTTGTATTTTCTTGCTTGACTGCGACAAGAAGTAGCTGAAGTGGTTTCTCATACGATTCAACCAATTGCATTGATCCCACCAACTCAATCCAAGCATTAACTACACGAATCCAGAGGTCAAACGTATCTGCTCGATATTTAACTTTTCCGAATTGCGCCTGAAGTTCAGCGACCCCAATTGCAGCACTGTCTCTGGGCCTCAATATTGCCTGTTTAATTACAAATTGATGATTGACTGAGGGCCCAC
>JACCED010569373.1_pt1 | contig 11494 bp, 14 predicted proteins | sample 7455021 | NCBI WGS metagenome assembly JACCED01 (sample SAMN15323456, study PRJNA562643) | freshwater metagenome | isolation source: river surface water | place: USA:Blue River Watershed | collected 2017-08-19
TCCTGAACTACAAATTGGGAAATATATTCTTATCAGTCATGGTCGTTGGACACGTGGTATCACAGTAGAAACACCAGAGGGTAAACAGACATTGCGTAAAGTTGATCCTAATGATATACTACTGATATCGGATGAGCCGATGGAAGACGAAACAATGAGTGATAAGGTATACTAATGTTAAAATGGTTTTATAGATGGTTAGATGACAAGATTCAAAACTCTCGTTATTATGAAGAAGATGTAGCTGTACCCAGTAATAGCGTTCACAGTAAGCGCCGTAGAGGAATAACATCAGTTAGAGAAAGTGATGACCTAGCAACTGAACCAATACAATTTAAAATGTATAAGGCAGCAGGTGGTTGGGCAATTGAATTTAAGCAATATGACAATAGAAATGATAGAATGGATACATCATTATATGTTGTCAATGGCGAAGAAGAACTTGGTAATCACATTTCTAAAATCATTACTATGGAAGCATTAAAGCGATGAAGAATCAACTCTGGGTCGAAAAGTATCGCCCTAATAAAATCTCTGATTATGTATTCGTAGACGAACATCAAAAGCAACAAGTAGAGAACTGGGTTAAAGAAGGTTCTATCCCCCACTTGTTGTTCAGTGGTGAACCGGGTACAGGTAAGACTACTCTTGCTAAAGTATTGATTCACGAATTGGGTGTAGAAGATTATGATGTGATGGAAATCAATGCATCCCGTGAGCGTGGTATTGATATCATGCGTGACCGTGTTAATAGTTTTGCACAGACAATGCCTTTCGGTAAGTTTAAAGTCATTCTATTAGATGAAGCAGATTATGCAACACCAGACTTTCAAGCGGCATTACGCGGTGATATGGAAACATATGCTGATACAGTGCGATTCATTCTAACTTGCAACTATCCACATAAGATTATTCCTGCATTGCGGGAGAGTCGTTGTCACAAGTTTCATATCGCTAAACCAGATATGACTGAGTTCACCGCAAGAGCCGCTACAGTATTGGTGTCTGAAGGTGTAGAATTTGATTTGGATGTACTAGACAACTATGTACGTGGTTGTTATCCAGACTTGCGTAAGATGTTGAATCAACTGCAAGTTAATAGCATTGATGGCAAACTACGACAAGTAGATACAAGTGATTCTACTGAAGATGCATTACTGATTGAAGCAACACAATTGTTTAAAGCAGGTAAAGTATTGGAAGCACGACAACAACTAATGCAATACATTGCATTATACCCTACACGTATTGAAGATTGCTATAAGTGGATGTATGACAACTTAGATTTGTGGGGCACAAGTCAAGAAAAGAAAGACGCAAGTATTATCATTATTCGTAATGGTCTTGCACAACTGCCACTAGTCGGTATACAAGAAATTAGTTTGGCAGCAACACTAGTGGAGCTAACAAGTTGAGATATTTATTAATTACATTTATGAGAAAGCCCGGAGGGCAAATTGACGAGCAAGTTGCAGTTGGTAAAAAAGTGAAACAAGCAGATTTGCAAACTTGCAACGTTATTGTTGACTACGCTCAAAAGAAAGTAATCAAATGTGTCGTAGAAGGTAAAGTAGTTGATACTGACTTTGAACGCATGGATGCATACTATAAACAAGTATATCCAAACTTAATTGGTCAGTTAGAAAAAGAAGCAAGCATTACTGCTAAAGAAGCTCCTTAAATGCAATTTAAAATCAACTTTACAAATGATATATCAATGATATATGATTTAGTTGATGAAGAAATAGCCCAGCAATGGGCTATCCTTATTGCCGATAGAAACATATCAGAACTGTGTAAGATTAATCATTTTACTGGATACGGGAGTGAACAGTTAATTAATGAACGAATACAGCGACTGCATGAGTTAGCAGATGAAATTAACACATATGATGTAAACCGTGTAATAAAACAAGAAATCAACAAAGACACATGGAAAGTAGCACTTCATATAATGCACGTGCATTTCCCAGATATGAAAAATGATCCCAAATATCAAAAAGCATGGCCCTTGTTAACTGAATATAATGACATACTACATTGGTTAGAATCTGTACTATTGTATGTCTGGGACAAAGATACTGGGTCTAGTTTATTCAGGGTAGCATTAGACTTTAATAAAACAGTGTTTGAATTTTATGATATACCCGAGAGTGCATATAAATTGTTCACACCATTTACAAAATTTGGTGATTTGTCATTGCACTACACTCATGTAGGTAAACATGCGCTAGAACTATTTACAGTAAACGATTTTGAATGTCCACCGGACCAGTTTGTACCCCAACGAAAATTTAATGCAAGTTGTAGACTATCGTTAAGAGATAACGTATTTGAATCGACTAATTCTATATCAGAATACAATGATAAATGGAATAAGTTTTATAAGGATCGAGGTGGCATAGATTTTTGGAAATTAGATATCACTGACCCAAAATTAGCATTTGGCTATTGTAAGATTGGTAGTATGTCTAGTCTTATTGTCAATGGTATAGAAATAAAAATACCACAAACACAAATTGAAATTAACTCATTTAGAGAAAAGATAGTTAACTCTAAAGTAATAGATTGGGAAATAAAATAAGGGGCATTGCCCCTTATTTTTATGAATACATCTTGAGGATGTGCTCAATAATTTTGTGACGTTGTATGTCACGCATATCGAACTTGCAAGACGCCATGCCCGGAATCACCCCCTTTCCATTCTCTAGCCTATTAAGTAGGTCTAAGAGGCCATTCTCAGGCGTGCGTCTATCTGTCTGTTCTACATCACCAGTGATGACAATCTTACTACCGATACCGATACGTGTCATAATCATTTTTAACTGGCTTGGAGTTGCATTTTGAGCTTCATCTAGCACAATCCAACTATTCTTGAAGTTCCTGCCTCTACAGAACGCTAGTGGAGCTATCTCTACTATCTGTTCTTCTAACATTGTCTCAATTTCTTTAGTGGAATAATATTCTCTCAATACATCTAATAAAGGTCTCGTCCATGGTTCCATCTTTTGATTAATGTCTCCTGGTAAAAACCCATGCTTTTCATCATCAACACCGACCGCAGGTCTAGTTAAGATAATCCTGTCGCACTCACCGCTTCGCATTGCTTTGATAGCGGCTTGCATTGCCAAGTAAGTTTTACCCGTACCTGCAGGTCCCGAAACCACTACTATATCTGTGTTTTCGTCAAGGAGTTCTATAATGTATTTTTCCTGATTTATGGATTTGGGGACGAGGTTTACGGGTTTACGTACTTTTGGCTTTTGCGTTGCTTGTGTGAAATCGATTGTTTTTGATTCTTTCGTATAGAATGTATTACTTTCTTTCTTACTGTGTGAAAAACGGGTGTCTGTACTTCTTAATGCGCTAGTTTTTCTTTTGCTCAAGTTATTCTCCTTTAGTAGAGCGGTGAGTTCTCATAACACTCATCTTTATTTAAGGTCAATGCTCAAGCATATAGTAGCATACTTTTAACACAATTATAAATGATAAATATTAGGCTAACCCCAATATTTTTCAAAAGTTGTATTCATTCAATAAAAGATAAATACTACTATGATTAAAACCGCCGACAAATTCTTTGACGATGTTGATTACGTCAGCATTATTGACACTGTAAAGGGAATCTTTACTAGTGATGGATCTATGGCCGTTCTATTAGATTATGAACGAGTCCTAGATGAGGCAGACCTGTACGCATTCCGTAATTGGGAATTGGGTGAGTTAGTTCAAGGGCCTGTCGTAAAACGTTATAGTGTAGGCTGCATGTTTATGTGGCCATACAAACTAATGCCTGATCCTAGAGCCGCTAAACGCTTAATACATTTAGGTTGCTCAATCAAATGGAAAAAGACTAAAATTAAAGTTCCAGTTGAAGTAGATGATTATGACGACTTTCAACCCGGATCAAAATATCCAAAGATGAAGCCAAAGGCTATTTGGTTAGTCTACATTGAGATGCCTAAAGAAATCATGGATGATATTCGTGAAGGCTCTATTGACTTAGCAGGACAGAATATTGACTTGAACGACTTAGATGACGCTTATGATGACGATATGGAATCAGAAGATAGCGATGGCACTGAAGATGGCGGTCAAAATGAACAACAAGAACCAGGCATGGCCGGCAATATCGGTGACATGAATCAACAACCGGCGGTGTAATTATGAGTAAAATACTTAACGAAGGCTTAGACTATCACGACCTAGAAGGTATTGTTATTCCTACTGTAACAGTAGATGAGTATGCCGCACAGATGGGTAAAGACAGCGAGATTGTTACAATGGCTTTCATTGTTAAAAACAAACAAGCAGGTGAAGATTTAAGTGATTGGTTCGAACGTGGATATGACTTTGTGTTAGATGCACAAGTTAGTGATGGTGAACTAAGCTCGGGTAAGTACTTAGTGTTTGTTGAAATGAATCGTAGAACTAGTGTACCGGAAAGAATCATTACTCTATTAGATGACTTAGAAACATTGACTGACATTCCGTTAAAAGATTGGACAGTTGTAGTAGATGATGAAGAATATGAACCTGATGCTGAGGTGTTGAAACAAGTTATTACAATTTCACCTCATCAATATCGTGAAGAAGTTGAGCCTGACGAAGAAGAATTAAATGAAATGCGTGAACGTGCTGGTTTAGATGTTAAAGCATTACACGCTGATAAACAAGATGCTGAAATAAAAGCATTCAAATCAATGGCAGGACTATAAGACATGGCAACTATATTAGCAAAAAGAGCAGGAGTAGAAACTCCATTAGCATTAGATGATGAACACCACGAAGCATTAGCGGCTGATCCATCAATACAACAATTTCCACAAGGCAGTTCATTCGGAGGCAGTAATGCATTCACCTCATCACAATCTGGGTCTTCAACATTTGGCTCATCTTCAACAGGAAGCTTCGGCTCATCCGGTTCGTATAGTTCATCAAATTCAGGGTTTGGTTCAGCCGCAGTCAACAACTTCGGTGGATTACAGCAACAATCTCAACCACAACAAAATCTCACCGCAGCCGGATCAAATGCCGCACAAGGGGCAGATGTATTAGTAGCCAACGACAATACAGATTGGATCAACAAAAAATGGCGTCCAGTCATGGGTTGGATCTATATGCTAACTTGTACTATGGACTTTGTTGTGTTCCCGATACTATGGTCATTGTTACAAGCAATGAGTAAAGGTAGTGTCACAATGCAATGGCAACCATTGACATTGCAAGGTGCTGGTCTTTACCACATCGCAATGGGTGCAGTTCTTGGTATCGCCGCATACGGACGTACTAAAGAAAAGATTGAGGGTAAGTCATAATTTGACATCTAACACATAAAGTGTTATAATCATTGCATGAGCCATTATCAAACGTTGGGGGTAGATAAAAATGCTACCCCTGACGAAATTAAAAAAGCATATCGTAAACTAGCAAGTCAACATCACCCTGATAAGGGAGGAGATACTGCTACGTTTCAAAAGATTGAAGAAGCATATCGCATTCTTTCAGACCCAGCTCAACGACAACAATATGATAGACCGATGCCACAAGGTAATCCTTTTGCAGGATTTCAGCAGGCACCCGGCGGATTCAACTTTAACTTCAATGGTAATGATTTAAATGATTTGTTCGGGCAGATGTTTAATCAACATCATCAACGTCATCCTAATCAACCTCATGCGTACAGGACAGCAGTTAACATCACACTAGAACAAAGTTATACCGGAGGCTCTCAACCATTACGATTGCAAACACCAAATGGTACACACGCAGTCAATATTGAGATACCCAAAAGTGTATCTGATGGTGGACAAATGCGCTATGAAAATCTCATACCAAACGCAAGTTTAATCGTAGAGTTCAGAGTAGCACCCCACTTAAAGTTTGAGCGTAGAGGAATGGACTTGTACTGTAATCAACAAGTATCTGTACTAGATTTAATTGTGGGAGACGAGTTTGAATTCACAACTATTTCGGGAAAAACATTAATGGTAAGAATTCCTCCTAAAACACAACCATATATGCATCTTAAAATAGCAGGAGAAGGTATGCCCATTCCAAATTCTTCTATATTTGGAGACCAAATACTATTGCTAAAACCCTTTGTTCCTGCTACAATAGATGACGAAATAACACAAAGTATTTTGCGTTCCAAATCAAAATAAATATTTTTTACAAAAGGAAACTATGACAAATTCACCAGAAATTGAAAGCATTATTGAACAAGCCATTGTTTATGCTAAAGAGCGCAGACACCAGTATTGCACAGTAGAGCATCTATTGCTTGCATTGGTTACTCATACGCCATTTAAGAAATGCTTAGACGGTTTCGGTGCTGATTCTGAATTGCTAATTCAAGAGATTGGTGCATACTTAGATAGTCTACATGCTATCGAAGCTAAAGGATTGACAGTAGAAGAAGTTCAACCACGAAAAACTAATAGTCTTGAACGTACAATGAATCGTTCAGTAACCCAAGTATTGTTTACTGGACGCCGTCAAGTAACTACTATTGACTTGTACCTTTCTATTGCAAGTGAAGGTAATAGTCACGCACATTACTTCTTATTGAAGTATGGTGTCAACAAACAAGAGTTTGTAACTCACTGGCAAAAGACTTACAAGGGTGCAGAATTCACAGCTAAACTATCTGAAACACAAGCCGATGAGATTTTAGAAGAATATACTACTAACTTGAGCGACTTGGCACGTCAAGGCAAACTTGAGCCATTGATCGGTCGTGCTAAAGAACTAGATGATATCGTTAACGTTCTTGCTAAACGATTCAAAGCAAACGTATTGATGGTGGGTGACCCGGGTGTAGGTAAGACTGCTATCGCAGAAGGTCTTGCTAACATGATTGCTCTAGGCGACTGCCCTGAATTCATTCTTAATCACGATGTATATTCACTTGAAGTAGGTGCATTGCTTGCTGGCTCTAAGTATCGCGGTGACTTTGAAGAAAAGGTAAAAGCAGTATTAGAAGCACTCAACACTAAAAAGAAAGCTATTCTATTCATTGACGAAGCTCACACCATGAGTGGTGCCGGTAATGGCAATGGAGGTAGCGTTGACTTTGCTAACATGATTAAGCCTGCGATTACTAAAGGCACATTGAAAGTTATCGCAAGCACGACTTGGGAAGAGTACTACGAATCCTTTGAGAAGGATCGTGCATTGATGCGTAGATTCTATCGTGTATCAGTTGATGAACCTAATAAAGAAACGACAATTCGTATTCTGACTGGATTGAGTCAACGTTTGAGCGAATTCCACAATGTAATGATTAACGAAGAAGCTATTACTGCCGCAGTTGAAAGTGCTGACCGTTATATTCATGACCGTAAGAACCCAGATAAGTCAATTGACTTGCTTGATGCCGCATGTGCTAAACAACGAGTTGCAGACAACAAAGGTGCTGTCATTACTAAAGACTTGATTTTTGAACAAGTTGAACGATTCACCGGAGTCCCTGCTGATAAACTCAACGGAGATAACATGGATCGTATTCAAACACTTGAAGTTAACGTCAAGGGTAAACTCTATGGACAAGATGAAACAGTTGATAAAGTACTTGAGCGTATCTATGTTTCGTTTGCAGGCATTGGAAGTGAGACTAAACCTACAGCAAGTTTCTTGTTCTTAGGTCCAACAGGTACAGGTAAAACAGAATTGGCTAAGTTGTTGAGTAAGAATCTTGACATGCCATTGCTCAAGTATGATATGAGTGAATATGGTGAGAAACACTCTGTATCTAGCTTGATCGGTCCGCCCCCTGGTTATGTTGGTTTCGGTGATAGTCAAGTAGGTGGTGGTCGTTTAGTTAATGACTTGAGTAAGAACCCGCATAGTATCTTGTTGTTTGACGAAGTTGAAAAAGCTCACCCTGATATCTTTAACATCTTCTTGCAGATGCTAGACGAAGGTCGCATCACAGGTAGTAACGGTAAAGAAGTTAACTGTAAGAACTGTGTTATCATTCTAACTAGTAACTTGGGTAGTGCTGATAGCGAACGTAATAACATTGGCTTTGGCTCGCAAGAGAAGACTGGTGAAGATGATAAAGCATTGAAAGACTTCTTCAAGCCTGAGTTCCGTAATCGTTTGGATCTTGTTTGTAAGTTTAACAAACTTGATATGCTTGCTATTAAGAAGATTGTTGTTAAATTCTCCGATGAATTGAAGAAACAATTGACAGACAAGCACAACATCACATTGAACTTGAGTGAACCGGTTATTGAGTATTTGGCTGAACAGGGTTACGATAAGAAGATGGGTGCTAGACCGTTGGCCCGTAAGATTGATGAATTGATTCGTGTCCCTCTCAGTAAGAAGATTTTGTTTGAACGAATCAAAAACGCTACTGTAACAGCAGTAATGGGTGATGATGGTATCGAATATACAGTTGCTCAAAAAGCAACAGCAAGAGTAGGCGAAGATGGGATTATTGAAGTCAATTGATAATGTTCCTGGTATCGATTTCTATGAATTTCGAGATCAGGACTATTATGGCAAGTATACATATAGGGCAAGGTTGTCTGTTGTAGGTATACGTCAATTAATGTTTGTAAAAGATGAAGCCGAGTTAATTGCACGTGTTAACAGAGGCGGAAGTTACTACAACAAGACTGACAAACAAGCAATTAAGGACAATTTACCGATATTGACTAAATTGCTTGAATGGAAACTTCAAGCTAAAAAAGACAAAAAATCTACATTGAGGGGAGAGCATAATACTCTTGCTGTGTTCTCTAATGATTTGTCTTACTTGAAAACTTTAGAAGCTATTGACCCTAGCCTAGAAGTTGACTACACCGAGGTTCAGAAGTCTGAATATGTGGGTATTAAAGAGTTTGTTAATGAACCTAGTCATAAGTATCGTGTATATTTGAAGTCTAGGAGAATTGAACCATCTTTTATAACTGATTTGAAAGAATTACTGACACGTACCCCAAGTCTATATCCAAGTACAAGTCTTAAAGAATGGTTGAAAAACTATAACATAAACCATGTGAGTTGGAGTTGGAGATATCGTTATAGCAATCCTAATCATTTCATTGATTATGATGATGAAAGCACATTAAGCTATATAGCATTAATGCATAGTGAAATGCTTGGAAAACGCTATAAATTAGAAAAGCGACTCGAAGCAACTTAAAATGATAAATACTCTATAATGGAGTATTTACCATGGCGAAAATCGTAGAAGATGTAGTAATCATCAAATTTAGTAAGATAGTTAAGGATAGCGAAGAAGGTTCTTCTGTCGCTACTTCCGACGTTCAGGCTGCACTTGAGCAAGTTGCACAAGAATTAGTAGGAGATAGTGTTGTTGTTGAGGTTGTCAAAGCATGAGTCAAACTACAACATTAATCTTGCTACCACAAACAACATGGAACGGTAATGTTTCCAACGTACAGATATATGATGTAGTTGGTGAAAAGAAACAAGCCGCGTCATACTATGTTGGTAGCAAAGACCTACAAACTATCAACGTGAATCAAGTTGGATTAACTGGTAACATCATTGTACAAGCTACATTGGCAACACTCCCTGAGGATACTGATTGGTTCAATGTATATACATTAGAAGCCAACGCGGGTGCACCGGCAAATACAGAACCTAACATTAATTCTTCTGTCAATGAAGCTGTTAATATAGTAGGTAATTTTGTATGGATGAGAGCAAAGATACAAGATTTCAATGGTGGTGTGCTACAATACGTTAAGTTGAGTTATTAATATGAAACAGATTGTAATCATGCCGGGAGGCTTTCATCCTTTTCACGCTGGTCATATGGCATTGTATAACAGTGCTCGTAAAGCATTTCCAAACGCTGATTTGTATGTAGCCGCAACCAACAGTCAAGAAACTCGTCCTTTCCCTTTTGCAGTGAAAGAGAAACTAGCTAAAGTTGCTGGCGTTGCTCCAGGACATTTTGTACAAGTTAAAAGTCCTTTCCAAGCTAAAGAGATTACACAACACTACAATCCAGAGCAAGATGTATTGATTTTTGTTCGTAGTGAAAAGGATCGCAATGAAAGTCCTAAGCCTGGTGGCATGAAGAAAGATGGTACACCTGCTTACTTCCAACCATACACTGGTAAAGACATGCAACCTTTTGCTAAACATGCATACTTTGCTTATCTACCGACTGTTGAGTTTGGTCCTGGCATTAAGAGTGCTACTGAGATTCGCAATGCATGGCCTAAGTTAGACGACAGACGCAAGACTGCAATGGTTATGAGTTTATATCCTGCAACACAAAAGAATCCTAAGCTAGCACAGAATGTAGTTAAAATGTTAGACATAGGCATGGGTGGACAAGAAGGTGTAGCGGAAGGTGCTCCTATTGTAGTAGCACAGGCTCCTATTCATATTCGCAATCCTAAAAAGGCTCCGCAGCCATATAGAAATCAGGGCGACATTGTTCCGCCGACTAAACCATCAAGCACAGAGAAGCGTGGAGTTAAAGGTCGTCCGGGACAAAGACCCATGCCTACTTATGAAGTGGATGAAGGTTCAGAAGAAGCATTACAATATGCTACACAAGCACATGCAGGACAAACAAGAAGCGGCGGCGATCCATACATCACTCACCCAATGCGTGTTGCTGACCATATCAAACAATACAAGCAATCACATAACCTTGACGCATTGATTAGTGCGGCATATCTACACGATACACTAGAAGATACTGATACGACACACGAAGCATTACACGACTTGTTTGGTGGATTAGTTGCATCACTAGTAAAAGAGCTAACTAGCGACCCAGAACAAATTAAGAAGATGGGCAAAGCACAATACTTAGCACATAAGATGGCTGCTATGAGTAGCTACGCATTGGTGATTAAACTTGCTGATAGACTAGATAACGTTAAAGATATTACTACTGCTAGAACTCCTCAGTGGAGACAGAAGTATAAAAACGAAACTGAACATATCTTAAATTACATTGAAAAGACACGTGCTCTTTCCGGCACACATCAAAAGTTGATTGAATTAATTCGTGCCAAATTAAGCGAACTTGATAATCCTCCGGAACAGACTGAAAGTTTTGGCAATGATTATCCAGGCACTTACGAAGAGGAAAACGCACCATTTACCCATAAGGGTGGATTACGCACTACATCTCTTACTACAGAGAGCGTAGATTACTTAGACGAACAATAAAAATATTTTGACCCCTCTTATCTAGTGTAAATATTTACATCATTTAAGAGGACCAAATGGCAACTAAAAAAACCAAAGCTACTACTGAAGCAAAAACTGTACCTGTAGAAAAGGTACAAGAAATCGCCGCTCAAGCGGCTGCAAATCCACCAGAAGCCCCGGCAGCAGGACAAGTGCAAGTTAACGTAGATTTCCTACGCACAACCCGTGTACACATCGCAATGCCATGTTACGGTGGTATGTTGACAGAATCAACATTTATGTCATTCATCAAGTGGGCAAACACTGCTCGTCAACTTGGAATTGATTGGACATTAGA
>JACCED011527262.1_pt1 | contig 11493 bp, 10 predicted proteins | sample 7455021 | NCBI WGS metagenome assembly JACCED01 (sample SAMN15323456, study PRJNA562643) | freshwater metagenome | isolation source: river surface water | place: USA:Blue River Watershed | collected 2017-08-19
ATTGGCAGCCCTTTCCTGCAGCATGGGCAACCAGCCCGCTTCAAGTTCTGCCCCGGTACAGATGGCGAAATCAGCAGAACGAAGTTGTGCGATCAAAGAAGGACGAGCCTCTATGTGATGCGGATCTTGCAGGTGAGTCGTTGCAATCCGAAGGGTTGCCTCAGGCAGCAATGTTTTTGTCAAGGCAGCCCACTCGGGCTCGCATGCAAAAACAATCACGGCATGCGCCTGTGATGACGCGACCATGATGGCCGCGATCAAGGCTTTAATAAGCGTGTGCACCGTGTGCTCCGAATCCAATGATGTACTGCAATTGAATGCTACGTTTGGCTGGGTTGGCAAAAATGGCTTCGCCCTCATCGTTGGCACCGGTCGCACGTTGCTGGGTCAGTTGCAATCGCAAGGTCTGTGTGTGAGTGGGTTTGTAAGCAACCATGAAGGCATTTTCTTTCAGCCGTCCTGAACCAAACAAGATGCTTGAACCGTCATTCTCGGGTTTATTGACCCTTAACCAATCCGATCGCAAACCAGCTTCCCAAGCCGGATTGAATTTCCAGACCGCGCCCAGTGTAGACGCCCTGTGGCGCAAGGAACCATCGGCATAGCGGTTAATTCCGCTGACTTGTGCATACTCCCAGTTCAGCCTTAATTGTTGGTTTCGGTTATTGCCATCGGGAGCCCATTTCCATACCAAATCGCTGAGCCACATGCGTTTTCCACTGAAGCTTGCTGAATGGCTGTGTACATGACTTTCAGCCGCTGGATCGTGCACTTCCACTTCAGCCTCACGGCGGTTATTCACATGTGACAGGCCCCACTGCCAACTGCTCGATGGGCTGATGTCATGTCCCATTTTCATGTTCAGGGTCGTCACCTGCGGCGTTGAGTCGGCTGTCGCCTCTCGAACCAGCTTTTTTCCGGAAAAGGTCTCCACACCGAATCTCAAATAAAAGGAAGTAGGCGCTGTCCAGTTCACACGCAAGCCGTCATCGTACCAGTGCCCACCCAAAAATCCTCTGTATAAAAGAGGCCTCTCGGTAAAGTCATCGGTGTGCGGGTGCAATTCATTGAGGTAACCGATTTGTGAAGCGAACCGCCCAGCTCGAACCTGCAAACCATGAGGCAGAGTCCTGGTCTGTACCCAAGCATTTTCTATGTGTTTCTCCAATTTTTGATCATCGGTATGAAACCCTATGATCGCCTCGCCACTGAGGTGTTCGTTAAAAGCACCCCGTACAAGCAAATCGCTGTGTCCCAGGCCAAGACCTTTGTCGCGCGCACCCAACTCCAACCCGCGTGAGGTGGCTGCGCCATCGAGCACAACGCCGGCCTGCCATGGATTCACCGCAGGGTCAGTCTGAGCTTGTGCTTGCATCGCCCAGAGTGTCAAAGCCGAGGGAATCAGGAACCAAAGTGAACGAGCCTGTAGAGCCATGATGAACCTTAATTGGGTATGGTTTCGAACCGCCCATTATATTGCAAACGCATTATCATTAGCAACACCGAAGTTTTGGTGTAACCTTGCGGTATGGAACGGTCAACACGACAGCGCGCAGCAATCCAAGCCGCACTCACCCGACTTCAGAGGCCGCTTCTGCCACAAGAGTTGCTGGCAGAAGCGCAGAAGTCTGTACCCAACCTCAGCCTGGCCACGATCTACCGCAACATCAAAAGCTTGATTTCTGATGGACTCGTGGATGTGGTTTCTTTGCCTGGCGAGACGGATCGGTATGAAATTCACAAGCACCATCACCATCACTTTCACTGCCAGGTATGCCAGCAGGTCACCGACATCGATGCATGCCCCGGGGATCTGACCCGGTTGATGCCACCTGGCTATTTGCTTGAGGCGCATGAACTCACGCTTTACGGCAAGTGCCCGAGCTGCACACCGGACAGTCAGCATCTTGTGGCGCGTACAAGGTGATCATGAGGCCCATGACATAATTCGGACATGGAACGCCTGCGCAGCTCAAAACTGATCGCCAGCTTGGTGCTGGCGTGGTTTACCCTGTTCCTGGGCTCTGCCATCGCTTCCGCGGCAATCAAGCCAGGTAACATGCAGATGCTGTGTACCGCGGGTGGCGCGATGAAATGGATCGACACCGATACGGGCGAAGGAGAGGTCAAAGCATCGGCCCCGATGGACTGCCCGGTATGTGCCTCGGTTGCAGCCCCTTCACCGCAAAACTATGTTTTGCGCCTACAGCCTTCCTCGCTGGCTTATGCCCTACAGCCCCTGGCTGCTGCGCATATTGCAGCACTCACTGCCCCACCACTTCCTTCCCGGGGCCCGCCTTCCTCCTTGCTCTGACCCCACGATCATGATCGTGGCATAGCCCCCTCCCATCGCGAGGGGCATCGTCGTGCGCTTGCTTTCGCACACACACCTGTGTGCTCAAACCTAAAGCGCACCCCATAAGCCTATGAGAGCGACGCTCTCGAGCAGGAGAATTTAATGAAACCATGCGGTACAAAAACCGTTGTTGCCTTGGCATTGGTCCAGTCCGTGTCGTGGGCTCAGGTACACGATGCGCTACCACCTGTCCCCACTCTAGAAGTGGTCACTGTGACCTCTACAAAAGAAAAAACAACCCTTCAGCAGACACCGGCATCCATCGGTGTGATCACTGAAGAAGCCATCCGCACCAGCGGATTGACCCATCCTCAACAACTCCTGGGACAAATCCCAGGTGTCGCTGTCGGAGTGACCAACGGTGAGGGCCACAACATGGCCATTCGCCAACCCTTTTCAACCAACCCGGTTTACTTGTACTTGGAAGATGGGATTCCCACCCGTGCGACCGGTTTTTTCAATCACAACGCCCTCTACGAGGTCAACATCCCCCAAGCTGGGTCGGTTGAGGTGGTCCGTGGCCCAGGCTCCGCCCTGTATGGCTCTGACGCCATCGCCGGGACCGTAAACATCATCACGCGCGCACCAGGAAAAACCAACGGGGTTGAGACCTCAATAGAGACTGGTAGTTTCGGTTGGAATCGTCTATTGGTTGATGGCACGTTTGGCGCGAACCCTGACGGTGGTCTGAGGATCAGCATCAACCGCTCCCACTCAGATGGGTGGCGTCAACAAACAGGCTATGACAGAACCAGCGCCAACTTCCGCTGGGATCAAGTGATCAACGAGCAAATATTTGCCAAGACGATCCTAGGTTTCACATCGATTGATCAACAAACAGGCGCCAATTCGCCACTGGTACGCGCCGCCTATGAAAGCAATCCGACCCAAAACAACTTTTCAGCCGCTTATCGCAAAGTGCAGGCTTTGCGATTTTCCAGTGAAATCAGCTATTGGTCCGGTGATGACGTCTTCACCATCACGCCCTACGCCCGATCCAACCAAATGGATCTGAATGGATCGTACAACTTCAGCTCTGACCCGCGAATCGAAAAGACAAGTGTCGCTTCATATGGCCTGCTGACCAAATGGCGGCGTGATTTAGGCGGGTCGTGGAAGCCCCGCCTGATCATGGGACTTGACCTGGAACGCAGCCCAGGCACTCGAACCGAGGATGCGCTGAACATGATCAGGAGCGGCGCAGGAGCGAGCACCAACTACACAGGCTACACGGTGGCAGGTCGCATCTATGACTACAACGTAACGTTCAAATCACAATCCGCTTATTCGCACCTAGAACTCAGCCCTACCGACAAAACGCTGTTGACGCTGGGCTTGCGGTTAGATCGAATCGACTACGACCTTGACAACCATTTGTCTGGCAATGTTTTGTTAGGCACCAAGTACTACGGCCAGGCCGCCGACTCATCGCCCTCTTTCTCCAAAGCTTCCCCCAAACTGGGTTTCACGCATTTGATTGCCCCGCAAATGAGCCTGTATGGATCGTACAACCATGGCTTTCGTGTCCCCTCTGAGTCACAACTTTTCCGTGCTGGTAGCGACAGCAGCGATGCTCGCGCCAGTACCAAAGCCCTGCTTGCGCTGAATTTAAAACCCATTCGAGCCAAACAGACCGAGCTTGGGCTGCGCGGTACCACAGGTCATTTGAATTATGACGTCGTGGTCTATCGACTAGAGAAATACGACGATCTGGTTTCGCAACGCGACCTTGCGAGCAACGTGACCACTTCCGTCAACGCGGGCAAGACCTTGCATCAGGGCATCGAGTTTGCGCTGGGTGCTCAGTTGCATCAAACGTGGCGCGTGGACAGCGCCCTGAGTTTTGCACAGCACAAATATGCCGATTGGATTCTGAGTGGAAGCACCAATGCCAATTACTCAGGCAACGCAATGGAAGCCGCACCCAAGACCATCGGTAACGCGCGGTTGACTTGGCAACCCAACGCCCGTCAACAGGCCCAACTCGAGTGGGTCTATCTGGGTTCCTACTGGCTAGAGGCCACCAACAACCCGAGCTACGGCAAATATGAGGGGCATCAAGTCTTTAATCTGCGCTTGAGTCATTCACTCAACGAATCGGTACGACTTCATGCGCGGCTCATGAACTTGACCGACAAGCGTTATGCCGACAGTGCCTCCGTTTCATCAAGCACCCCCGTATTTTCACCCGCACTGCCACGAGCCTTGTATGTCGGCGCGGATGTGCGTTGGTGACGAGGAAACGCTCATGTGCACTTTTTTAAGACGCATCCTGACCGTTTTGCTGTGCTTGTCGTTATTGAATGCCTGGGCGCATACGAATCACGCCAAGTCAGCCAAGAGACCCGCTCTCGCCACCGGCGCCGCTTTCAGCCCCGACGGACGCTTGTGGGTGACTGGACTTAATGCGCACGGCCAATTGTTCGTTCAGCACACCCGCTTTCCTGGCCCCGTCCAGTGGAGTGAGCCACAAATCTTGGAGACGAGCAACGACGAGATCGCGGCCGACGGGGAGAACCGTCCCAAAATCGCGTTTGGACCCAGAGGCTGGGCGGTCATCACCTATACCCAGCCTTTATCCAAGCCATACACCGGCAACATTCGAATGATGCGCAGTGAGGACGGGGGCAACACCTTCGGTCGTCCGTTCACCGTCCACGACGATCGGCAACTCATCACGCATCGGTTTGAAAGCGTGGCTTTTGACGGCCAAGGGCGGCTGTGGACGGTATGGATTGATAAACGCGATCAAGTCAAATCAGCCGACAAGACCTATTCGGGGGCGGCCATTTACCGCAAGGTATCCAGCGATGGCGGCAAAACTTTCGAGCCCGACCAAAAGTTGGCGGATCACTCTTGCGAATGTTGCCGCATCGCTCTGGCTCAGGACGGGCAAGGTCGTCTTTTTGGGCTTTGGCGGCATGTATTCGCAGACCAAATTCGAGATCATGCCTTTGCTGAACTCACGGCAACGCCCAATCAGATCCAACGTGCAAGCTTTGATGAGTGGCGCATCCAAGCGTGCCCACATCACGGTCCTGGTCTTTCGCATGCACAGGCCCAATCGGGCCTACCAGAGGGTTTCCACATGGTTGGGTTTGGGATCCGTTCTGGAACACCTGCGGTTCGTTACGTGCGACTCAATCATCAAGGCGTGCCTATCCATCAGACCCTGCGCGTCTTGCCTGATGAAGCGGCCGAGCACGCAGATGTCATGTCTTTTGGACCTTTGGTCGCCATCGTCTGGCGTAGTTTTTCAAACGGTATGACTTCGCTGCATCTGTGGAAATCCAAGGACGGTGGAGCCTCATTTTCCGCAAGCGTTTTAGGCCAAACCACTGGATACAACGATCATCCCCGCCTGGCTCAGTCAGGCCACAAGATGGCCGTGGTGTGGCGAACCCATCAAAGGATAGAGGCCCATGAAATTACACCTTAAGTTATTTACTCTATTGGCCTTGGCTTTGGTCAGTTTTTCATGGCCCGCTCGGTGTGCGGAACAACACCCCCCCCCTGCTCGCGCTCTGTTGGCCCAACCATTCAACGAGCAAACCTGGGCCACGCTGATCAAGTCAGGCCCCAGACCAGCTGCTTATATGTTCACCACCACCTACTGTAGCGTCTGCCCTGCCGTGTTCCAAGAGGTTCGCCGTGCAACCCAGCATCGCAGGGTCCGCCCTGAATTGATCGTGGTGATGATGGATGCAGAGGGGCCCAGCGCCCTTCGCCATGCCTCGCACTTCCAAGGAATGACACAGTTTTTCACTTTTGATGGCTATGAACCCGCCATCCGATCGGCCATTGATCCCAGTTGGCGCAACATCACACCCTATGTGGTGCTGATCGATGCCACTGGCGGCATCCAACGCGGGATTGGCGCTCCGAGCGCGCAATCACTCCAGCGGTGGCTACAGTAAATTGAGCCCGCAGGCCATTGGCCTGGCTTTTGCTCTGCACCTTAAATGACCGCGCAACTGAGACTGCCAACCGCCTTTTTTGCACTTTATTGGTGCATTTCATGGGCGCACGCTCATGAGCTCGCGCCCGTCGTGGTCACGGGGCATTACAACAATGCCATTGGCTCAAGCGATGCGGCAAGCCAAGGGGAGATCGGTGCAGAATTGCTGCGTCAGCGGGCTTTGCTGCGCCCCGCAGAGGTGCTGGAATTCATTCCAGGCATGGTGGTGACGCAACACTCTGGCGACGGCAAGGCCAATCAGTATTTTCTGCGCGGCATGAACCTGGACCATGGGACGGACTTCGCCACCACCGTCAATGGCGTTCCTCTCAACATGCCGACTCACGGCCATGGTCACGGCTACAGCGATCTGAACGTGCTGATCCCAGAATTGGTCAGTCGGGTGGAGTACCGCAAGGGCCCATACTTTGCATCAGAAGGGGACTTTTCGTCGGCTGGATCAGCAAACATCATCTACCGCACACAGGTTGATCGCCCCTATGTGTCGCTGACCTTGGGGCAACGAGGATATGCTCGCGGGTTGGCCGCCGATTCGCGCAATCTCTCGCAAGAAGTGACTCTACTCACGGCTGTGGAGCAGATGAATCACGATGGCCCGTGGTCCGCACCTGAAAGATTACGAAAACTCCATGCACTTTTCACACTGAGCGGTGGAACCCCACGAGAAAGTTGGTCGACCAGTTTTTCAGCCTACTCGGCAAGATGGAACTCCACCGATCAAGTGCCACAACGGCTCATAGACGCTGGGACCTATCAGGGACAACCGTTTGGTCGGTTTGATTCGCTAGACCCCAGCGATGGGGCAAGGACCCATCGAGTAAGCCTTTCAGGCCAGTGGCGTCAATCAGAGAACGATCAATTGATCGCACTGCAGTGGTACGCCCTCCAATACGACCTCGACCTGTACTCGAACTTCACCTACGCGCTCGAACGCCCAACGGATCAATTTGCACAGAAAGACCATCGAACTGTCATCGGAGGGAAAGCCTATCGAACTTGGGTGACCGAACTTGGCTCAGGCCAAACGGTGCTCAATACCATCGGGGGGCAAGTCCGACAGGATCAGATTCGCCTGGGTTTATACGACACCGTTGAAAGACAGATTCAAGCAACGGTTCGGGACGATCAGGTTCGTCAAACCATGCTGGGTCTTTATGGCCAAACCGAATGGCACTGGAGCCCGTGGATTAGAACCATCGCTGGCATGAGAGCGGATCAAGTCAATGCCAACGTCACCAGTTTCAGCTCACTTGCAAACACGGGCCATGCCTCGGCTTTCATGCTGTCACCAAAGGGGTCTGCAATCTTGGGCCCATGGCATAAGACAGAGTTTTTTTTCAATGCTGGCAATGGCTTTCATAGCAACGATGCGCGAGGAATGACCGCACGCATTGATCCCCGAACAGGTCAGCCCATCGATCGGGTGCCCGCAATGGTCAGGTCTAGGGGGCAGGAACTCGGCATCAAGACAGAAGTCATTCCAAATCTGCAGAGTACGCTGGCACTGTGGAGGCTCGATTTCGATTCTGAACTGGTGTATGTGGGAGACTCAGGAAACACCCAAGCTGGTAGGCCCAGCAAACGCACAGGCGTTGAGTGGAGCAATCACTGGACTCCAGGAAAGCACTTTTTGATGGATGTCAACCTGGCTTGGACACAAGCACGCTATGTGGACCACGATCCGATTGGGCCTGCCATCGTCAATGCACCCCAGCGTATCGCGAACCTCACCTTTGCGCTCAGAAATCTGGGGGGCTGGTCTGGTTCTGTCGGGGTCCGATACATAGGCTCGGCTCCATTGGTGGAGGACAACAGCGTGCGATCAAACACAAGCCTGACGGCCAACCTGCGTGTCACACGAAGGGTTTCTAACGACATCACTGTCGCGATGGATGTGCTGAATCTGACCAATCGAAAAAACAACGACATCAGCTACTACTACACCTCTCGGGTTTCTGGCGATCCCACCTCAGGGGTGGATGGTGTACATGTGCATCCAGCAGAACCACGGTCTATTCGAATTTCTGCCATGATTCAATTCTGATATTTAGCACTTTTCGTACTGGAAAAACTCACTTTCCGATTTCTAAGAATTAACGGGACCTGGATCGATTCGCACATCAAGTTGTGACCAAAAGTAAACCAGCTCATGTTGAGAATCCTAATCAGCCGACCTCATCGAAAAAATAGATCAGCTAATTAGCCTAGCCCCAACATGGATCGAAGGGCTGGGTGTGCGAATCGCCTTCGCATCGTAATCGCATAGAAGTTTTCCTGGAGTTGGCTCAGCTTACAACGCTCGATCAGGATGCCACTCTTGAGTTCATCGGTCACGACCACAGGCGGCACCAGCGCATGCGCGTCTTGGCGCAATGGGGTTGGAACGGGATCATTAGTCTTGTTCAATGAGTGCCCATTACCCATACATGGAATACAACCCATAAAAACGCGCGCTCAGGCGCATGGTTTGTGCTGGCGGCCCACAAGGGATTGTATAAATAACTTGCTCAGGTCAAAAAGCATCGTTTTTTGGTGGGGACGGGGATTCGAACCTTTTGGGCACACCCCTTCACGAATGAATGAACGTCAGATAGACACTCGCGTTCCCAACTCCACAACAGCATTTCCCGGTAATCGGAAGAACTCCACCACACCGCCAGCGTTTTGGCTCATGGTCGCGAAGAGCCTTTCCCGCCAATTGGCCATCCCGCCGCCTGGGGTGGGTACAACGGTTTCGCGACTGAGGAAATAGCTGGTCTCAAAGAGTGACACCTGCAATCCGTGAGAAGCCGTCAGCTCCAATGCCTTGGGCACGTCAGGCGTGTTCATAAACCCATAGTTCACCTGCACACGCCAGAAGCTGTGACCCAACGGCTTTACATCGACCCTGCGCTCCATGGGGACCCAAGGAACATCATGAAAGTGCACTGTGAGGATCACGTTGCGGGCATGGAGAACCTGGTTGTGTTTTAAGTTGTGAAGCAGCGCCTGAGGTACCGTTTCTGTGTCGGCCACTGCGTAGACCGCAGTTCGCTCGGCATTGTTCACACTGCTCGGATCGATTTGATCAATGAAGTCTTGCAGCGAAAGCCCATCCCGACGGGTGCTTTCCATGAGCAGTTCTCGACCTCGCCGCCAGGTGCTCATCAAAATAAATAAAGCCAAACCCAATGCCAGCGGGAACCAGCCGCCATCAAAAAACTTGATTGCACAGCCAGCCACAAGCAGCGCGTCGACAACGAGAAAAAATGCCGTTGCACCAATAGCAAGAGGTGCTGGCATATGCCAAGTCTCTTTGACAACAAAATAGGTCAAAAGGGTCGTGATCATCATTGTCAGGGTCACAGCGATTCCATACGCACTCGCCAGTGCCGACGAACTTCCGAAAAACAAAACGACGGCCAATACACCAAGCAACAGTGCCCAATTGACAGCGGGCATGTAAATCTGACCAATCTCGCGGGCGCTGGTGTATTGAACGCGCATACGGGGTAAAAATCCCAATTGCATCGCTTGTTTCGTCAAGGAATAAGCACCCGAGATAACGGCCTGCGAAGCGATGATGGCGGCCAATGTAGCCAGTACAAGGGCAGGAATAATCCAAGAATCTGGAAAGAGTCGATAGAACGGGTTATCGATCGCTGAGGGATCCCCCATCAGCAGTGCGCCTTGTCCCAAGTAGTTCAAAGCCAGGCCAGGCAACACCAGTCCAGTCCACGCGATTTGGATGGGTTTTCGGCCGAAGTGCCCCATGTCTGCGTACAGTGCTTCGGCACCGGTCAATGCCAGCACAATTGCGCCGACGGCCGCAAACACATGCCATCCACGCGAGGATAGAAATTCCCATGCGCGTAGCGGATTCAAAGCAGCAAGAATTGCAGGCTGTTGAGCGATGTGCCAAATGCCTATGACGCCCAACACGCTAAACCAGAGAACAATGATTGGTCCAAAAAATCGCCCCACCACCGCAGTGCCGACACGCTGAACCATAAAGAGTCCAATCAAGATCGCCACAGTCGCTGGTACCACATAGGGTTTCAGCGCAGGTGTGACCACCTCCAACCCCTCCATGGCACCCAGCACCGAAATGGCTGGTGTGATCAGGCTGTCACCGTAAAACAAGGTTGCACCGAAAACACCTAGCAATAGGAGCCCTTTTCGAAGAGCGGGGCGATGCTCGACCGCACGAGCCGCCAGGGCGGTCAATGCCAGCCCGCCCCCCTCTCCGTGATTGTCTGCGCGAAGAATCAAAATGACGTACTTGAGCGTCACGACAAGCATGAGCGCCCAAAAGATGGCAGAAACAGCCCCAATCAGATGAATCGCGTTCAATGGAACACCCGTATGAGGCGCAAAGATTTCCTTGACGGTATAAAGTGGGCTGGTGCCAATATCCCCATAAACGACACCGATCGCAGCCAGCGTGAGGGCTGCCATGCCTTGTTTACCTGCGATATGCGTATCCGCACCAAGCATGGGGGTAGTTTTGCCGTTTTGCATAGTATTCCTGTGACTGAAGATAGCTGCCACGATGCCTGACAGCGCATCAGGAACGCATAAGTATCCGGGTCGGTTCAGTCTGTGGCATCCGATTCAGCCAATCGGTAACCTACGCCAGGCTCAGTCAGCAAGTGCTGCGGATCGGCGCTGTTCACCTCCAGTTTGGCGCGTAGCTGACCCATATAAAGTCGGAGGTAATGGGTCTGATCAACATGTTCAGCACCCCACACGTCAGCCAGTAATTGACGATGCGTTACCACTTGACCTGCCTGGCGCACTAGCCTGGCCATCAAGGAGTACTCAGTTGGTGTGAGATGCACTTCCACCTTGGAAAGCTGCACCTTGCGGGCTTTAAGATCTACTTCAAGAGCCCCATGGCAATAATGCAGAACCGCTGGTTCTATGTTGTGCCCACGATGGCGTAAGGCGACGCGCATTCGAGCTAGAAGTTCGCCAATACCAAAGGGTTTGACCAAATAGTCGTCAGCACCTTGATCCAGCAATTGAATCTTTTGGCCCTCTGCCTCCCGAGCAGAAATGACGATCACTGGCGTATGGCCACTCTGACGCAACTCAGCCAACAATGACTGGCCCTCACCATCTGGAAGTCCTAAATCAAGCACGACCAAGTCTATGGTTTTACCCATAGGTAAATTGC
>JACCED010598470.1_pt1 | contig 11492 bp, 10 predicted proteins | sample 7455021 | NCBI WGS metagenome assembly JACCED01 (sample SAMN15323456, study PRJNA562643) | freshwater metagenome | isolation source: river surface water | place: USA:Blue River Watershed | collected 2017-08-19
GATGTAGGCTTTATTGATAATTCCATTTGCTTTAATTTTGCTAATTTCCTAAATAATTTATTTCCTCTTGTTATATCTGTATACACTAAACCAAATATTTTAGCTATCTCTTTTGGTGATCTTGTTTTATATTTCTTTCTACAAGCATGTAATACACATGCTGCTATTAAACTCTCACGATTAATTCCTCGGATAATTATATTTTTACCCTTATTTTTACCAGTCATGTGTTTACAATCACATATATTATTATACATAATTTTAGCATCATCTTCTATACATTTCATGATTTTCCCTTCAACGCATTTTTGTGTAATCTTTTTAAATACTTCGTTTCTACTTCTTTCTTTATAAGGCATTGAACTCCAATCATGTAGTTTTTTTATTCTACTAGAACAGCTACCTCCTATACTTGTAGCTATTGATGATTGAGGCAATAGCTTACTTATTGGTAAGCTACATCTGTTCATATCCTTCTTATTATCGTCATCATATTGTCTCCATTCCGGATTACTATCTAAAATTGTATTTAATACAATTCCACATGTTTTACAAACATAGATTCCTAATGATGTATCTTCTATAATTTCATTATCATTACAGTTATCACACCATAAAGTGTTTTTATGAATAGGTTTGTCTATATTTTCTTTATATATTTCTTCAAATATTTTACTTAATTCATCTATATCATCATCTATATCAAAATCTCTTAATTTATCTTCTATAGATATATCTCTTTTTATATTTTCACTTATATTAGTCCTCATATATATATTCTTTTATATTAATATATATAAATCAATTTTTATATTAAACTATTTTTAATCTAATTCAATTAGATACGAATTCATTTTTTTAATATGTTTATCATTTATTTCTCTATGTTTATCATTTGTTTCTCTATGTTTATCATTTGTTTCTCTATGTTTATCATTTATTTCTCTATGTTTATTTTTTTTTTTAATATGTTTATTAAATCTATTTATAATTTCTTTATCTTTAGTTGTACTTGAATTTAATTTTTTTCTTAATATAAGTTGTATAAAACTATTTTTTAATATATTAATAAATTTTAATAAAAAATTTAAAAAACTACTTGAATATTTAACAATAGTTTCAACTGTTTTTTTTTCTGATTCAAATAACGTTGAGTTATCTTTTTTTATACTTTTTTTATTATCTGTAATTTCATTTTTAATATTTTCCTTTTCTTTATTTTTGTTAGCATCGTTATTTTCTTTATTTTCTTCTTTAATATCAATAATTTTATCTTGTGTTTTTTTTAAAAAAATATTAAAATCTTCATAAGTAGATAACATAGTTGAACCAATTATAGATTTATCTGTGTTTTTATTAATATTTTCATCTGGTTCATCAGAACTATTTTTAACTTTTTGTTTTACTAAAAAATCATATTTCATATAATTAAATTATAAATAGAAAGATTATTATAAATTAATTTATTATAAAATAATTTAAATTTCTATAAATAAATACCTTATATATATTTATTAATATGGAATATATGATAAGCACATTTTTCGAAATATATTCTTATTTTAGAATATTTATGTGTTTTGTAGCATTTACTTATTTTTATAAACATTTTTTTGATAATTGTATTGTGGAAAAAGAATGCGTATTTGTTTCTAAAAAAACAAATAAGAAAAAAATAAAAAAAGTAGAAATACCTAAAAGATTATTAAGTTTTATATATTTTATACTAGTTTGTCTATTATATAAATATATGGATTTTAGTGTCTTTATTTGTTTTATTAGTATTTTAGTTATATTTGTTCTAAGAATGTGTCAGAAGTTTGATGATTCTTTAATAGATATTTTATATATTTTAGATAATAATATTATAGTTAAGGCACTTTATTTTAGTTTTTATTGGATATGTAAAACTATATTCTTTTTATTTAAACCTTTTTATAAAAGATTAGAATCCAAGAAAAATAATAATTTTGATTCTGTTAAAAATCTTTTTATAAAAAGATTAGGAAATACAGAATATGGTGGTTTATTACCAGTATTAGGATTTACTAATGATAAAAAAGGTGATGAAAAAAATAATCAGGAAGAAGGTGTAGGAAATATAATGAATATTTTTGGAGATTTAGGCGATTTACATAAACTATTTGAAGATACAAAAAGCTCTACTTCTAATACTACTTCAACAACAACTGATGATTCACATCATAAAAATAAAATATCCGATCCAAAATGGCTTAAAAGATCTACACAAAGTTCTACTGATAATTTAGATAAATATATGCTCAGTAATATTGTATCCAATAAAGATTTTAATAAAATTGCCAATCTTAATAATAATAAAATTATTGAAATAACTGAAAATATAGATAATAAGAAAAATAGTAATAAGAAAAATAGTAGCAAAAAAAATAGTAATAAGAAAAAAGATGAAAAAAATTCAGAAGAATTAGTTAATCTTTATAAAAAAATGAATGATGTTTTTTCATCTATGCAAATAAATAAAAAGAAATAAAAATTATAAATTATTATAATTTTTATAAAAAAGTGTAAAGCCAATAAATATATTAAAAAAATTGATTTAAATATATATAAATATATATATATAATATTCGTTATGCAGATAGAAGATAATAAAACAGATCCTTTAACATATAAAAGAATATTTGATATTGTTGATGCCAGATTTGCGAAAAAAAATATATTATATGATCATTTATACTATTCATATAATGATTTTGTAGACAATCAGGTTATTAACTTTCTAAAAACGAATGATAATATATTTGATGAGAATAAGATAGGAGATAAAGTATACAGATATAGATTTAAATTTGAGAATATACATGTTAGACCACCATTAAATGAGAATGGTTTATCTTTAATGTATCCAATGGATGCTAGAGATAGAAAATCAACTTATAGCATTAAAATTATTGCAAAAGTAAGTCAAATACAAGAAATATATGATTTAAATAAGAAAGAAATTATCTCTTCAAAAGTTATTGGAAATGTAGTAGAAAGAGAAAATATTTTATCATTACCTGTCATGGTTAATTCTAAATATTGTTCCTTACAAATTAACAGAGATTATAATAAAAGAGATTGTGAATATGATCCCGGTGGTTATTTTATTGTAAATGGATCTGAAAAGATTGTATTATGTATTGAGAAAATGTCTCCAAATAAACCGCTTGTATTTATAAAGAAAGATTCTGGAATTGTTTCTTATCAAGTTCAAATAAATTCATTATCACCCAATCCAAATATTATGATGCAGGGTATTATAATTAAAATGAAGAAGAATTTTGATATTACGATAAGAGTACCAATATTTAACGAGGTATCTGTTTTTACATTAATGCGTGCATTAGGATTAGAAAAAGATAAAGAAATTGTTAGATATATAACATATAATGATGATGATATTGATATGATAAATATTTTAAAAATTGCTATAGATTTATCTAAAACTGAAGGTAAAAAATTAATTTTATCAAAAGAAGACGCATATTATAGTTTATGTAATAAAGTTCGTGTTGTTAAAAAATATACAGATAAGGATAAAAAATTACAATATGAAGAAAAGAAAGAACATTTAGAAGGATTATTAAGAAATGCCTTTTTACCTCATATATCATCTGATAGACATGTAGATGTTTTTAAAGCCAAAGCTTATTATTTAGGTTTTATGATTAATAAACTATTAAATTGTGTATTAGGTAGAATTAAACCAGATGATCGTGATTCTTTTACTAATAAAAGAATTGATCTTCCTGGTGATTTATTATTTGAATTATTTAAGCAACATTATAAAAAAATGTTAAATGAATGCAATAAATTCTTTAAAAAACGTTCAGGAAGTAATCATGAAACTCCTTTAAACATTATTAATCAAATTAAACCTTCTACTGTAGAACAAGGATTAAAATCATCATTACTTACTGGTAATTGGGGTAAAAAGAAGGGTGTTGCTCAAATGTATCCTAGATTAACATTTTTACAATCTATATCAGTTTTAAGAAGAGTAGATGCTCCTAGTTCTGATGCGAGCACAATGAAATTAACAGGTCCTAGACATTTACATCCAAGTCAAACAGGATTTTTAAGTGCTGTTGAAAGTCCAGAACATACGAATATTGGTTTAGTTAAACATCTTGCTTTATTAGGAAGTATCACAATTGGTTCAGTTGCTCAAAACAATATTATATATAAAATGTTAACAGAAAATGAAAAATTTACTCATTTAGATAATCATCAATCAATTGATTTACCAACATTAATTAAAGTATTTTTAAATGGTGACTGGATTGGAACTACAAATAAACCATATGAACTTTATATTGATTTTAAAACTTTAAAACAAAATAGTATTATTAGTAATATGGTTGGTATTATTTATGATATAGAAAGAGCAGAAATTAGATTATATACTGATACAGGGAGATTATATCGTCCAGTTTTAAATGTTAAAAATAATGAAGTTATTTTAACAAATAAAATGATTGATGATGTTATGAATAATAAAAACAAAAATACTAGTAATACTAGTAAATGGGAAGAATTAATTATGAAATATCCAGAAGCTATTGATTTTATTGATAGTGATGAACAATTTTATACTCATATTGCTTATGATAAAAATATGGTTAAAACTATGAAAGAAAGAGAAAAACTAGTATTTCCGGATGATAATAATCCTATTATTAATAGATATGATGAATCACTTATACAAGAATTTACTCATTGTGAAATTCATCCATTTTTAGTTGAGGGTATGATGGCTGGTATTATTCCTTTTGCTAATCATAATCAAGGACCTAGAAATATTTATTCTTTTGCTCAAGGTAAGCAAGCGATGGGTATTTATACATCAAATTATCGTGATAGATTAGATATTAGTTATATCTTATATCATACACAAATTCCTTTAGTATCAACTAGAATATCTAAATATATTCATACTGATATTTTACCTTGTGGAGAAAATGCAATTGTTATGATTGGAACTTATACAGGTTATAATCAAGAAGATAGTTTAATTTTTAATAAAACTTCAATTGATAGAGGACTTTTTAGATCATCATCTCTTAAAAAATGGGAAAGTAAAATTGAGAAAAATCAATCTACTTCTCAGGATGATATATTTATGAAACCTGACCCTACTAAATTAGCTGGTATTCGTCATGCTGTTTATGACAAATTAAATGATAAGGGTTATGTTCCTGAGGAAACTTTAGTTGAATATGGTGATGTTATTATTGGTAAAGTCACACCAATTCAACCAGCACCAAATTCTAATAAATGTTTTAAAGATTCATCTGAAATTTATAAAGTTCAAAAACCTGCTATTATTGATAAAGTATTTAAAGATATTCAGGATACTGAAGGATATGACATGATTAAAATTAGAACTAGATCTGAAAGAATTCCAGAAATTGGTGATAAATTTACATCACGACATGCACAGAAAGGAACCGTTGGATTAACACTACATCAATCAGATATGCCATTTACGAAGGAGGGCATATATCCTGACATCATTATGAATGCCAATGCTATACCTAGTCGTATGACGATAGGTCAATTAGTAGAAGCACTTGTAGGAAAAGTAGCAGCAATTAAAGGGATGTTGGCCGATGGAACTCCTTTTAACGATATTGATATTGAACAAGTAAAGACTGAATTAGAAAAACTAGGATATGAAAAAAATGCTACAGAATACTTATACAATGGTATGACAGGTCAGCGAATTAAGATTCCAATCTTTATAGGTCCAACATATTACCAAAGATTAAAGCATTTAGTGAGTGATAAAATTCACAGTAGAAGTAGAGGTCCAATAACGATGTTAACACATCAACCTCCAGAAGGTAGAAGTAAAGACGGAGGTTTAAGATTTGGTGAAATGGAAAGGGATTCAATTATATCTCACGGTATGTCTAAATTCTTAAAAGAGAGATTACTAGATACATCGGATGCGTATTCTACATATGTATGTGATGTATGTGGTTTATTTGCTCAAAGAATGAAGAAAAAAGAAAATAAGATGTATCCATCTGAAACAGATGTTTATTATTGTAATGCTTGTAAGAACAAGTCAAGAATTTCTAAAATCATTATACCATATGCTTTTAAACTCTTGATTCAAGAATTAATGTCTATGAATATTGCTAGTAGAATTAGAACAAAACAATATACTCTTTAGAATAAAAAAATAAATTTAGGCTTAATAGCCTCTAATTTTTATATTTTCTAGAATAGCTAAATTATTTTTTATAAGATAATTTAATATTTGAATTCTATGATCACCCTGAAAAATAATTAATTTTTCCTCTGTATCAATATGGCCACTCGTTTTTAATATTTTTTGTAAGTCTTTAATAACTTTCTTTTGTTCAGTTTCATCTACTCCTTCTATCTTTGTTAACGATTTTTTTGTTGTTCTCTGTTGAATAGATATTATTATATTCTTTTTTTCTTGTATAAAATTAAGAGCATCTTGTTCTCCATTGGTGAATATTTTACTCATATTTTTAATATGTTAATTTAATATAATTTAATCCTATTTAATATTATTTCATTTTTTATTCAATTTTTTGGAGTTTTTTTTGGTAGTGCAACTCTCTCAAGTTTTATTTTTAAGCTTTTAAGCTTTTATTTAAAATAATATATAAATATTATAATATATACTAAAAATAATTAGGATGGTTGTGTATATTTGTGAAAACTGTTAAAAAGAATTTAATAAAAAATCAAATTATTTAGATCATATAGAAAATAAAAAGAAACCGTGTGCGCATTTAAAGCTTAAAATGCACCAAAATGCACCAAAAAAGCAACAAAATGCACCGGAGAAAATGATAAATTTCCTAATTTTAAAGGACGAAAAGAACATACGGATGCTAATAAAGATTATATTTGTAATTTTTGTAAGGCTTCATCATCTCTAAAGAGGTTTAATAATGTTATGCATTATTAAGTGATGTTAAACATAACAAATCTTAATTATATATCTTCTAATTCAAAATGATTTATATATTCATCTTGACTATTATCTTTTAGATATTGATACAATAATAATAAACTTGATATACCCATAAATGAAATAGATATTATAATAAAAGTATCAAATAATTCATTAAAAAATAAAAATGAAAATAATAATTGTATAATTCTTCTAAGTAAATCTAAACCACTTAATAATATATTAGCAGGTAAATAGTTATTTTTAGTATTTAATATGTATATCTTATTATACATATATAATTGAAGACCTCCTCCAATTAAAAAATATAATATTATAGTTGTTCCATTAATAGGTGGTGGATCTATTACAGTATAATAAATAGATGGTATTATAATTAGAATAAAATATGTAATTTGGAAAATAATTTGATAATCAACACTTGTAAATACATTTTTTTTAATTGAATATTCAATCAAATTATTATAAGTTGAATTCATAAAACAGGTTAAAAATATTATTCCAGTATTTGATAATAATAGTTTATTATCATTATTATTTTGAGTTATATAATTATAAATTAATAAAATATATGAAATAATTAAAAAAAAACAACTAGCTAAATAAATATTAGTAATTTTTTTATTTAATAAATATTTAAAAAATGGTATGTTAAATATGATAAATCCTGTTCTTAATATTGTATAATAACTCAATGTAAGGTTATTAATTGTATAAAATAATAAAGCAGTCTCAATTGTATATAATACACCATTAAAAACTGGATAGCATAAATTTTTTAAATTTTCTCTTTTAAAAAATGTTTTTACTTTTTCTCTATGAACTTGTTTAAATAAAAATAATAAATAAAATGGTGTGAAAAAACAATTTAATAATATATTAAACCATGTATTCTTATACTCATAGGTATAATTAATGTATTTCATACATATCAAATATTCTGATAATGTAAATACAAATAAAAAACTATTTATTATTAATGATAAGTTATTCTTAATAATATTAATAATATGCATATTTACTGGTTATTTATTATTATATCTTTTTCTATATGTATTTTTATTTAAAATTTGACATTTACTGAATAAGTTATTATTTAAAGATTATTAATATATAATTATTTATATCATGTTAAAACTATTTATTCTACTCTGTTTAGTAAATTATGCTTATTCTTATACATCGGATAAATATATAAAAACTAATCTAAGCGATGTAAAAGTTTTAATATTACAAGAAGATACTGTAAATATTTATCTTAATGGTTTAATATTAAATAATATTAATACTTGTCAAGTTAATAATTTATTTTATAATAATCAGGTTCTTAATAATAGAAGTAATCTAAAAATAGTATGCAGAAAACATTATTTTGATTATATGCTTTGTGAAAAAGATATATTATTGTTAAGTTTAAAAATTAATAATTATCAAGAATGTAATTTGATATTTTCTACTTTTGATAATTTTCTTACACAATCTATACGAGATCTAGTAATTCGATCTAAAAAATATATTTATCAAGAAACATTATATAATTGTTTAAGATTTTTTGGATTATTTTTAGCGATTAAATTATTCTTTCATGTTATTACAAACGATGATTTTGACTTTACAAACAATATTTTTACTAGATAGAAATATTATCAAATTATTTAGAAATTAAAGTATAATAGTTAATATATTTAATAGTATGACATCTTGTTCTCATTATAATAGAAATTGTAGTTTTGTAACACCATGTTGCAACAAAATATATGGTTGTAGACATTGTCATAATGAAGTAGAAGGAAATAAGCCTAAATCACATTTATTAGATAGAACTAGCATAAAGGAGGTAGTATGTAATTTATGTGGAACAAGACAGAATGTATCAAATTTGTGTATAAATTGTAATACAATATTTGGTAAATATCATTGTTCTAAATGTAATTTTTATGATAATAATATTGAAAGAAATTATTATCATTGTGATGATTGTGGAATATGTAGAGTAGGTGGAGAAGATAATTTTTTTCACTGTATTGATTGTGGATGTTGTTTAAGTATAAAATTGAAAGCTGAACACAAATGTAGAAAAGAATTGCTAAAACAAGAATGTCCAGTATGTTTAGAAAATTTATTTATATCAACAAAATCAAGTATAATACTAAACTGTAATCATACAATGCATGTTGATTGCTATGAATCATATGTAAAATCTGGTTCTCTAAATTGTCCTATATGTAGAAAATCTATAATGATGAAAGAATTTGAACAGATGTATAATGAAAATTTAGATGCTGAAATAGCAGCAACACCAATACCAATAGAAATAACTGGAAATAAAATTAAAATATGTTGTAATGATTGTGAATCTATAACAGAATTATTTTTCCATCCATTTGGATTAAAATGTTCTAATTGTGGATGTTATAATACTAGAAGAATCTAAAATAATTTAATAAGAGAACCAATAATTATAGAAGAAATACCAATATATAATAAATTTTTATTATTAGTTAGATTAGAATATAATTCATTAATATTAGTTGTAGAATCTAAATGTAGTAGTAATAAATCAATATTTTCTGAATTTTTATTAATTTTATTAAGATTAGTAAAAGAATTATTTTTTAAGGAAGTAATTTTTTCATGATCGTCTTCATGAATACCTTCTAATAATGATAATGATAAGTCTAAATCATTATTCATAAATATATAATTTAATATATATATTTATAAATCTAAATATTTTTTTTCAACAGCAATACAATTATTTATTTTTGAAGAGTTTTTTGTTTCAATAGCTTCGGTAATTCCGTACTCAGAAACTAATTGATAACCATAATAATTCATTAATATATATTTCATATTATTAGAATGATAATAACCAGCGTAAAAGAATTTAAATTTTTGTGGTAATATTAAAATGAGTATAAAAGTATATAATTCCATTATTCCAGATAATATTTTATCAATTTCATCAAAAAAATAAATATTATTTTCATTTAGGAATGGATAACCTTTAATATATCTAAAATTTAAATTTTCTGGACTTAATGTTTTGACATAATCATATAAAAATAAATCTTCATTATCTTTTATAAATTTATTATAAAATAATAAAATTCTTTTGTATAATTCTTTATAAAATCGTAAATTAGTAAAATTTAAAAAAATATCTTTTAAAAATTTTATTATACTATCTTTTTTTAATAATGTTGTATGAATATTAAATAAAAATAGTATTGGATTGAAAAAAGTTTTTATAGTAATTTTTCTATATTTAGGTGATGGACTTTGAATATCCATAATTTCTTCAATAGAGAAATCAGTTAGTACTAATCTAACATCAATTGGATATCCAGAACATATTCGTTCTTTAGTGCATTTATTAATTACTTTACTATAAAATTGTCTAAAACTATGTAAATGACCACTATCACTCCATAATATTTTAATTTTACTTAAATTATTATAAAAAGGTTCTTCTAATAATAAACATATTTCTTTATTAATTTTTTCATTTTTTAAGAGATCAGAAAATAAATCACTTATATAAAATTTATCTCCACAATATTTAACATTATTATGATCATCGTAAAATATAAAAATTTTATTCTTTTTATTTTGTAAAATTGATAATCCAATAACTCCAGAAATATTTTGCATCTAATTAAAATAAGTTTATACTTTTTTTTATTTTTTATGTTTTTGCCTTAAATTCTTTTGATTTTACAACAATTCTATAAAATGGTGCCTCTACTGTTAAAATTGAAGGTCTAGTTATTCTACATATTTCATCTGGTTTCATATTGTAAAATCTTGCTACAGGATCTGTTGTTAATATTAAAGGCATATCACGCTTTCTAGCACAATATTCATTTAATACAATATTCGCTTCCTCTTTAGTTAATACTTTGTGATTTGGTACAAGTGTATGTTCTACTATACATAACATTAATTCACTTATTTTAAATATTTCACAAGGTGTACTGTAGCCTGATATAATTTTAACAGATTTAGAATTAATATCCTCAACTACCATAAATTTATACATATTGTTATATTTTGTAATAAATTCACCAATCGGCGATGTCTTGTTTATTGATGAAATTTTGTAATCAAATAATTTAATTATAATTTGTTTTTCCTTAATTGTTGTATTGTAATTGGTATCTACATCTAAAGTAAGAGTATATTCATAATCATCGTTATCCTGATCTATTAGTTTCTTAATATTCTTTTGTAAATTTTCTGTCTTTATATGACCACGATGACAAAACATCTTTACAATATTGGTCTTTATCATGTTTATTTTCTGATAATTACTTTTTTCTATAGGCAGTAATTGAGGAACTTCAGTGGTCATGGTTTATATATATATAATAATGAGATGATTTTATATTTTATTCAATTTTTATTAAATTAAAATTGGCCTTGTGCTCAATTTTTATTAAATTAAAATTGGCCTTGTGCTCAATTTCAAAAAGATTTAGATAAATAAAAATATAAAAATATTGGC
>JACCED010924667.1_pt1 | contig 11486 bp, 11 predicted proteins | sample 7455021 | NCBI WGS metagenome assembly JACCED01 (sample SAMN15323456, study PRJNA562643) | freshwater metagenome | isolation source: river surface water | place: USA:Blue River Watershed | collected 2017-08-19
GCGGGCGCGAAGAAAAATTCAATGTGTATCGGCTGCCATGGCATCGCAGACTACAAAACCGCCTTCCCGACCGTGTATCGCGTGCCCAAGATCAATGCTCAGAGCGAGAAATATATTGTTTCGGCGCTTAATGCATACAAAAGCGGAGAGCGTAATCATCCGAGTATGGTGGGTATCTCGCGCAGCCTGAGCGATCAGGATATGGCCGATCTGGCCGCCTATTACGCCAACAAGAAATAAGGAGCCCGCCATGACGCACCATCGACGCATCCTTCGCGCCGCCGTTGTGATGGCGGCTGCCCTCACTGCGCTTCCGGTGATGGCAGGCAACATTGCAGCGGGTAAAGAGAAGGCAACTGCCTTGTGTGCAGCCTGTCACGGTGCAGATGGGGTTGCTGCTATTGATCCGAGCTATCCCAAGCTGGCGGGTCAGTATTCAGACTATCTGGCCCGCGCATTATCGGATTACAAATCCGGTGCCCGCAAAAATGCCATCATGGCCGGCATGGCAGCAGCACTCAGTAAAGACGATATTGCAAATATTTCGGCGTTTTATTCCAGTCTGCCTTCGCCTTTAAACAACAAGAAGTAGTCGGTAGAAATCAGTCGGCGGCGCGTTTAGCCGCCGATGTAACTCATCTCTACTTTCTTCACCCCTTGGGCGCGTAGATCTGCCCGCTGCTCTGAATAACGATCGGTTCTCGACTGCCAGATGGCGGCAATCACGCGGCTTAAGTCATCATCGCTGGGTGCGCTCTGATTGCGCAGCAGCCCCCTTAAGTCGGTGCCGCTGTGGGCAAATAAGCAGGTGTAAAGCACCCCTTCGGCAGAGATGCGGGCCCGACTGCAATTGCCGCAGAAGGGATTCGACACCGAGGAGATCACGCCCACTTCGCCCTTGCCATCGGCATAACGCCAACGCTCGCTGACCTCGCTGGGCGTATCGCGGCCGATTGGCACCAGTGGATGTTCCAACGCAATCGTGTCAATGATTTCACGCGAGGGGACCACATGGTCCCATTGCCAAGCATTGGAGGAGCCGACATCCATGAACTCGATGAACCGCAGGGTATGGCCGCGGTCGCGAAAGGCATTGGCCATCGGCAGAATCTCGTGATCATTCACGCCACGCTGAACCACCATATTGACCTTGACCTTTAGACCCGCTGTCGCTGCCGCATCAATGCCCTTGAGCACATCGGTGACCGGAAAGCCCACGTCATTCATTTCTCGGAATGTCGCATCACTTAAAGCATCTAGGCTGACCGTAATCCGACGCAGGCCCGCGGCCTTGAGTGCGCCTGCTTTATTGGCCAGCAAGGCACCGTTGGTCGTCATCGCCACCTCGACGGGCCGGCCATCAGGCAGGCGAATTGCTGCAAGCCGTTCGATGAGGCCTTCGATATTTTTTCTCAGTAGCGGTTCCCCACCTGTGACGCGCAGCTTTTCCACTCCAAGGCCAACAAAGGTTTTCGCTAGGCGTTCGATTTCATCGAACGACAGGAGAGATTCCTTGGGGAGAAATTCGTAATCGCGGCCAAAGACCTCCTTGGGCATGCAGTACGTGCAGCGGAAGTTACATTGGTCAATAACTGAGATGCGCAGGTCTTTTAAGGCCCGCGCATGCTGATCCCTGAGCTGACCCTGCGGTGCAGGGCCCAGCCCGGAGACCTGGGCCGCGTCGATGCGCGGCGCGGCAGTCGAATCCGGGACGATCGAAAAAATGCGCTGGCCGTAGGACATGCGCGATTATTGATCGATTACGGATTGTTTTGCCGCGTCTCCACCATTACCAGGGGCTCCTGTGGGGCTGTCTCAGTGTTTCTACGAGGTGCACGGCCGAGTTTTGGCGGCGGCTCGGGCATGGCCTCGGAAGAGGACTTCTCGGGATCAGTCTGCACCCATTGCAGCCCTGCCGCGTTCAGCGATTGACGAAGCGTCTCCTCAGAGACTTGTATCGGAGCCGGTGCGGGTACGGACGGTGCGGCCACAGGTGCCGGTGCGGGTGCTGTCACAGGCGATGCGGTGATCTGGCTCGGTGCAGCTGGTGTTATCGCCGGTTCAGGCAAGGGTGCAGTCATCTCTGCTGCAGGCGTCGCGGCGACGTCTACTGCGGTGGCAATCGGTATAAATTCCTGCAGCGATTGCGGCGCAGTCGGCTGCTCGAGCCCCGGCGCATCGTTGCCTGCGAGGTCGTCATCGCGACGGCCCTCTCGGCCACCACGTCCGCGGCGACGGCGACGGCGCCCCGAGCGTTCTTGGTCTGCGCCTTCCGTCTGCGGTGCGCCCTCCGTTGGCGCAGTGATCGCAGCCTCTGCAGCGACTTCTGATGCGGTGCCGTTTGTTCGCTCACCCGCCTCCGGCCGGCTGCGTCGGTCCCGTCGACCATCGGCGCGCTGCTCGCCAGCAGACTCAGGCCGAGCATCGTTTTGGGCATCACGATTCTCACGCCGTTGTTCCCGGCTGCGTCCGGCATCCTGCCGCTGTTGGCGGGGCTCGCGTGCTTCGCGCTGCTCGCCACGGGATTCGCCGCGAGATTCATTGCGGTCTGATCGATCGCTGCGGTCACCACCGCGGCTTTCACGTTCGTTTTGTCGGCGATCGCGGCCGTCATTGCGGCCGCTACGTTCGTTGCGTCCGCGCCCACGTCCGCCGCGCTCAGTGCGCTCAGCGCGTGCCTCAGTTTTTTCCTCGGTGCTGCTTTTTGAAGGGCCACTGGAGAACCAGCCCATGATGCGAGAAAAGAGGCCTTTCTCAGCGGGCGTGACTTCGGCAGGGCGCGCGGGCACAACCGGTGCAGGCTGCGCCGGCGTGATGCCTTTAACCACCGCCTCCTGGCGGGGCTTGGCCGCAGTCTGATCGGATTTTTGCTGCTGATATTGCGCATCGGCAGCCGGCTCATCGGCCATGGCGTAACTGGCCCGCACATCCTCGAGTCGAGGATCGTCGTGACGCAGCCGCTCGATTTTGTAGTTCGGTGTCTCCAGAAATTTATTCGGAATGAGTACCACGGTTACCTTTAGGCGGAACTCAAGTTTTGCAATATCGGTGCGCTTTTCATTCAGCAGGAAGGTGGCAACCTCAACTGGTACCTGGACATGCAGGGCGGCTGTACCTTCTTTCATGGCTTCTTCTTGCAGGATGCGCAGAATATGCAGCGCGCTGGAGTCCACATCGCGGATTACGCCAGTGCCATTACAGCGGGGGCAGGTGATGTGCGAGCCTTCGTTTAAGGCCGGCCGCAGCCGCTGGCGCGATAACTCCATGAGCCCGAAGCGGGAAATTTTTCCCATCTGTACGCGGGCACGATCGACATGCAAGGAATCACGTAGCCGCTGCTCAACCTCGCGTTGATTCTTGGCGGACTCCATATCAATGAAGTCAATCACGATTAATCCGCCGAGGTCGCGCAGCCGCAGCTGGCGGCCAACTTCTTCGGCGGCCTCTACGTTGGTGCGAAATGCGGTCTCCTCGATATCCGAGCCACGGGTCGCACGGGCAGAGTTCACATCTACTGCGACCAAGGCCTCGGTGTGGTCAATCACGATGGCGCCGCCGGAGGGCAGGGGCACAACGCGCGAGTAGGCTGTCTCAATCTGATGCTCGATCTGAAAGCGCGAAAACAGCGGTACATCGTCGTTGTAACGCTTCACGCGGGTACCCATGTCGGGCATGACATGCAGCATGAACTGGCGGGCCTGTTCATAGATGTCATCGGTATCGATCAAAATCTCGCCGATATCGGGATGAAAATAATCACGAATTGCGCGAATGACCAGGCTCGATTCCTGATAAATCAGATAAGCACCCGGCTGCAATTTGCGGGCGTCATCCACGGCACGCCACAGCTGAAGCAGATAATTCAGGTCCCATTGCAGCTCTGCAGCCGTACGGCCGATGCCGGCGGTCCGAGCAATCAGGCTCATGCCCGAGGGCACATCGAGCTGATCCATAGTCTCGCGAAGCTCTTGCCGATCTTCGCCCTCGATACGGCGCGAAACGCCGCCGCCTCGGGGGTTATTGGGCATGAGCACCAGGTAGCGGCCAGCCAAAGAAATAAAGGTGGTCAGCGCCGCCCCTTTGTTGCCGCGCTCCTCTTTTTCAACCTGCACCAGAAGCTCGGTGCCCTCGGCGATCGCCTCTTTGATGGTGGCGCGGCCAACATCAACACCGGGCCGGAAATACTCACGCGCAATCTCTTTAAACGGCAGAAAGCCGTGGCGTTCCTCGCCATAGTTCACAAAGCAAGCCTCAAGGCTGGGCTCAATCCGGGTAACGACCCCCTTGTAGATATTGCTTTTGCGTTGCTCGCGGCCGGCGGTCTCGATATCCAGGTCGATGAGCCGTTGGCCATCGACAATCGCCACCCGCAGCTCCTCGGCGTGGGTGGCGTTAAATAACATGCGTTTCATGCACTACTCCTCAAACGGGCCGGCCGACGCAATCCAATGCGAACGGTGATGGCCCTACGACCGCATTAGCGGTCAAACTGAGCGTGCAGGCAGTACGGCGGAAGCGAACGAGACAGGCCGCGGGCTGAGGGCGCAGTGTGGCGCCCACCCGGGAGTGATGGTCGAGTAAGAACGTGTGGCGATAACTTCAACACTACAAATCCGTTGCGATCAATCATTCTGTTCGTCAGCCGGGCCGCGCAGCCATTGCGCTCCTCGGTCAAATACAATCCGGTGCTCACTGCACCCGGGACGGAGGCATCGGCCGGCTTCGCGTTTCTTCCTACAGGATCCAGCCCAAGGCTGAAAATGGTCTGCTTGGGGACTGACCCAGAGGGACGCAACAACCGGTCGGTAAATCATCTCCGACCAGCCGAGTATAACCTTGAACTTCAAGATGACAGCAAATCCCCTTGATTCGGCGTCAAAACTGCGGCCATCCGGCCTTGCCGGGGATTTGTCTGCAGGGGCGCTAACAGGCCGCGGCGCCAGCCAGGGCGTCCAGCAGTGGACGGTGGGCCCGGAGCAGGCGGGCCAGCGGATCGACAACTTTTTACTGACCCGCCTCAAAGGCGTTCCTAAGACTCGGATTTATCGCATGCTGCGAACTGGTGAGGTCCGCGTCAATGGCGGCCGAATCGGCAGTGACTATCGGATTGAGCAGGGCGACGTGTTGCGTATCCCGCCACTTCGGCTGCCGGCCTCGATAGTCGGCAGTGATGGTGGGCAGTCTCACGGCGCAATCCAGCCTGGCCTCGCAAAATCGGTAGCGGCCCGAATCCATGTAATTTTTGAAGACGATTTTTTCGTCGCAATTGATAAACCCGCTGGCCTTGCCGTCCATGGCGGCAGCGGCGTGAAGCTTGGCGTGATTGAGGCCTTGCGCCAGGTCCGTCAGCCGGAAGTGGGCCGCGAGCTTTTTCTTGAATTGGTGCACCGGTTGGATCGAGAAACATCCGGACTGATGCTTTTAGCCAAGCGCCGATCCAGCCTCACCGAGTTTCATCGCCAGCTGCGTGAGGGCCAAATGCGCAAGCGTTATCTTGCAGTTGTTTGGGGAAGCTGGCCACAGGCCTGCGATCGAATCGATGCGCCTCTTCATAAATGGGTCAATGCGCGCGGCGAGCGCTGGGTGAGAATTCAGGAGGGTGGCCAGGCGGCGATGACTAAGGTCCGGCTACTGCAGCAACTCGACCATGCGCTATTGGGGCCGGCATCGCTGCTTCAGTGCGAGCCGCTCACGGGAAGGACCCATCAGCTGCGGGTGCATCTTGCTGGCCAGGGCCATCCGATTCTTGGTGATCCTAAATATGGACTGCATGAGCGTGATGATGCGGCAGGCCCGAGGGGCGCAGGATTAATTACCCGCATGGCACTGCATGCTTGGTCGTTGCGGGTAACCCATCCGAACACCGGCGAGACCCTGACGCTGACCGCGCCTGTAGGTCAGGAGCTGCAGGATTTACTGAACACACTTGGAGCAAAACCGTTGCGATGATGAATATTGATTTGGTGGTCTTCGATTGGGATGGCACGGTGGTGGACTCCACCCCGAGCATTACGCTTGCGATTCAGCAGGCCTGTAGTGACATCGGCATCGCGATTCCTGCTGCTGAAGATGCCCGCTGGGTCATTGGCCTGGGCCTGCAGGATGCACTGTCGCGGGTGGCACCCAATCTGAGCGTCGATCAGCAGCATCAGCTGACCGAGCGCTTTCGGCACCATTACCTCTCGCGTTATGAGCAGCTGCAGATGTTTCCCGGCATGTGGGAGTTATTACACGGCCTGCAGGCCTCAGGCATGCCGCTTGCAGTTGCAACCGGAAAGACACGGGTGGGACTCGAACGGTCTTTTGAACTGACTCGGACGCGTCATCTGTTTGCGACATCGCGTTGCGCAGATGAATCCGAACCGAAGCCTGCCCCGAGGATGGTGTTGGAGATCTGTGCTGAGCTTGGCGTTTCTCCAAGCTCAACGCTGGTGATTGGCGATACAACCCATGATATTTTCATGGCGCGTGCAGCTGGTGCCAGCGCGCTGGCTGTCGGCTATGGCGCCCATGCCGCCGAGGAGCTGCGCGCTGCAGAACCGTTGGGCTGTATGCTCAGCGTCAACGAATTGGAGAACTGGATCACACAATGGATCAGCAAGTAATCGAGAAAGTCCTACTCGCGCATGTTCAGGAGCAGCGCCGCGCCCGCCGATGGGCCAATTTCTGGCGGCTGACAACACTGTGCCTGGTGATCGTTGCCATTTGGATTTCCTCATTTGGGGGTAGCGGACAGCTCACGGCCAACCCCACCGCTCGCCATACCGCCATGATTGACCTCCAGGGCATCATTGAGCACGGCACGACCTCGAGTGCTGACCTAATCAATGAATCACTGCGCGAAGCTTTTAAAAATACCCATGCCGCAGGAATCATTCTGCGAATCAACAGCCCGGGCGGAAGCCCGGTGCAATCCGGCATCGTCTTCGATGAGATCCGCAGGCTAAAGGCTGCCCACAAAGACAAGCCCGTGATTGCCGTGGTGGAAGACGTGGCTGCGTCGGGTGGCTATTACATTGCCGCTGCGGCTGACTCCATCTATGTCAATCAATCCAGCCTGGTGGGCTCGATTGGTGTGCGGATGGATGGCTTTGGATTTACCGAGGCCATGAAAAAACTTGGCGTGGAGCGTCGGGTATTGACTGCAGGCGAGAACAAAGCCCTCCTGGATCCGTTTCTTCCGATCGATCCAAAGCAGCGCGCCGCCGTGCAGAGCATGATTAATGAAGTCCACGTCCAATTCATCGCCGCGGTCAAGCAGGGCCGAGGGGATCGGCTCAAGCCAGGCCCTGATCTATTTACGGGCATGGTCTGGACCGGCGCGAAAAGTGTGGAGCTAGGACTGGCCGATGGCCTCGGCACTGTGGACTCCGTGGCCCGCGATGTCATTAAGGCAGAGGAGGTGATCGACTATACATTGCAGCCGAATTTCGCTGAGCGGCTTGCCAAGCGCTTCGGTGCTGCGGCCGGCGATGCCATCTTTAGCGCGATGATGCGCTGGTCGATTTATTAATCTCAGCTTTGTGACAGCGGCGATACGTCAAACGTTTTTAGTAAGTCGGTAAGCGCGATTAAGGGCAGGCCCACCAGCGCTGTCGGGTCTGGGCCCTCAATCGATTCGATTAGCGCAATGCCGAGCCCTTCGGATTTTGCGGCACCCGCGCAGTCCAATGGATTTTCAAGTGTGATGTAGCGGCGAAGCAGCCCATCGGGCAGCGCAGCGGCATTTTTAAACCGCACACGCGTCACCACAGCGGCCTCTTTCACTGTCTGGCCGGCTTTGGCCGCCACACACACTGCAGTAATAAATTCCGAGGTCTTGCCCCGCTGCAGCTGCAGCTGCGCTAACGCACGCTCGGCGGTGCCCGGCTTATCTAAGCGCTCACCCTCGCAGCTGGCGACCTGATCTGCGCCGATCACAATGGCGTTAGGATGGGATTGCGCAACCGCGAGCGCTTTCTCGCGTGCGAGTCGTACCGCAGTCTGCGCAAATGATTCCCCGGCTCGCGGCGCCTCATCTACCTGTGGCGCGTGTACGTCAAAGTGCAGCTGCAGCCGAGCCAGCAGCTCCTTGCGATAGGGGCTCGTGGAGGCGAGAATCAATCGTGTGTGCATGCTGGCTTGAAAGGCGTTCTGAAGGCAGATAAGGTTTGCGCATTATGGCGGCGAAATTTGATCTCGATAGCGTGCTGACTGCCTCTGCGCTTGAGCGCGCACTTTCGGCCGGACAGCTGCCTGCATCAGGCGAAATTCCTGTCGCTGAATTCACGCGGTTGGTCGCTTCCTGCCATCGCGCGCAGGATCCGGTGCAGTGGGCCTTTGGGCCGGACGCATCGGGCCCAGGCCCGGGGCATCCGCGTCGACGCTGGTGGCTTGCCGCCCGCGTCAGACTCGCGTGCGTCTGCGAGCGCTGTCTTGAGCCGGTTGCACTGGTGCTTGAGTCGCGACGCGGGTTTGAGTTTTTTGAGTCCGCATCCCTTGCTGATGCACGTACTGAACAGATGACGGCCGAAGACGAGGCCCGCGACCCGGACCTGCCGATGGTGGATTTCTTAGCGCCCGAGGACTCCGCGAGCCTGCGCGGATTGATCGAGGATGAGCTGCTGCTGGAGTTGCCGATGGCGCCTAAACACGCTGACTGTCAGACGCCCCTGACAGTCGAATCGAATACAGGCGATCTAATCCGGCCCTTTGCGGGCCTTGCGGAGCTGCTGCATCGGCCTTCAAAAGGGAAAAATGCCTTATAATTCAAGGTTTTCCGGAGCTTAACCATGGCTGTCCAACAGAATAAGAAGTCGCCGTCTAAGCGCGGCATGCACCGTTCGCACGATTTTCTGACCAATCCGCCCACGGCCGTTGAGCCGACTACCGGCGAGATTCATCTGCGCCACCACATCAGCCCCTCGGGCTACTACCGTGGCAAGAAAGTCGTAAAGACCAAGGCTGCCTAAGTCTTTTTTCTCGCGCTGTGACTTCGTCGCAGTCTGTCTGTGTTGCCATCGACTGCATGGGTGGCGATCACGGACTCTCCGTCACCATTCCCGCAGCAGTCAGCTTCCTGAGCGCGAGTCCAGGCCGGCGGGCGCTGCTCGTTGGTCGCGAGCCAGAGCTCTCTGCACAATTACAGTCTGCGGGCGCAAGCGCTGAGGTCCTCAGCCGACTTGAAATCATTGCCACTGATGAGGTGGTCCTGATGGATGATCCGCCGGCAGTCGCGCTACGCAGTAAACGCCGATCTTCGATGCGGCTTGCGATTGAGGCTGTAAAAGAAGGCCGGGCCCATGCGGCGGTGAGCGCTGGTAATACTGGCGCCTTGATGGCGATTGCACGTTACGTGCTGAAAACCATGGAGGGTATTGATCGGCCGGCGATTGCAACGGCTATGCCCAATCAAAAAGGTGGTGTGACCACCATGCTGGATCTGGGCGCCAATGTCGACTGTAATGCTGATCATCTGCTGCAGTTTGCTTCGATGGGCGCTGCCTTAGTGTCGGTGATTCATGACAAGCAAAACCCGACGGTGGGCCTACTGAACATTGGCGAAGAGGTGATCAAAGGCAATGACACCGTCAAGCTTGCGGGCGAGCTGCTGCGGGCGAGTCATCTAAATTTCTACGGCAATGTCGAGGGCGACGATATTTTCAAAGGCACCACCGATGTCGTGGTCTGCGATGGTTTTGTGGGCAATGTCGCCTTGAAAACCGCCGAGGGCCTTGCCCAGATGCTGCGCACATTTATTAAGCAGGAATTCACCCGAAGCGGCATCAACAAACTCCTGGGCATTATTGCGATGCCGGTGCTTAAGCGTTTTTCGCAGCGTGTTGATCATCGTCGCTACAACGGCGCCGCACTTCTTGGGCTGCGGGGCATCGTATTTAAAAGCCACGGTTCTGCGGATGCGCTGGCCTTTGGTTATGCATTGGGCCGTGCCGCTGATGCGGCCGTGCATGGATTAAATGAAAAGATCGCCCAGGCGATCGCTCTTGATCGGCCCGAGACCATTCCCCATCCTGACCTAAAATCCCAGTCCACAGAGGCTTCTGAGGATGTAGCGTAATGGAGATGTTCTCGCGCGTGGTGGGCACGGGGCGGGCCCTGCCCGGGCAGCCAGTGAGCAATGCTGCCTTGGTGGACCGTCTCGCGAAATCTGGCATTGACACCTCGGATGCCTGGATCCGCGAGCGCACCGGCATCTCCCAGCGTTACATCGCGGCTGAGGGCGTTACTAGCAGTGATCTCGCGGCAGAGGCCGCACAGCATGCACTAAGTGCGGCCGGCTTATCGGCTGCGCAACTCGAGATGATCATCGTGGCGACATCGACGCCCGATATGATTTTCCCCTCCACTGCCTGCCTCGTGCAGAAAAAAATTGGCGCCTCCGGCGGGCCAGCCTTTGACGTACAGGCGGTCTGTAGTGGCTTTGCTTATGCAATGGCCACTGCTGATTTATTTATCAAATCAGGCAAGGTCCGCAATGCATTGGTCATTGGCGCCGAGGTCTTCTCGGGTATTTTGGATTGGACCGACCGCGGCACTTGCGTGCTCTTTGGTGATGGGGCGGGCGCTGTTGTGCTCTCGGCCGATCAAAAGCCAGGTGTGCTGGGCCATCGGCTGCATGCTCGCGGCGAATTTGAAAATATTCTTCGCACTCCCGGATCCGTGAGTCATGGCAAGGCTACGGGCCATCCGTTTCTCACCATGGATGGCCAGTCGGTATTTAAGCTCGCCGTGCAGGTGTTAGACAGTGTTGCCCGCGAAGTTCTGGCCGATGTTGGTGATCAAGTCAGCGATATCGATTGGCTCATCCCGCACCAGGCCAATGTCCGCATCCTGTCGGCCACCGCAAAGCGGCTTGGAATCGATGAATCGAAAGTCATCGTTACGGTGGACCAGCATGCCAACACCTCGGCCGCTTCGGTACCGCTTGCGCTTGATGTGGCGGTCCGTGATGGGCGAATTCAACCTGGGCAGCGGCTCATGCTGCAAGGTGTCGGCGGCGGCTTTACCTGGGGCGCGGTGTATCTTCGCTATTGAAATGAACACGCTTGCATTTATTTTTCCTGGCCAAGGATCCCAGACGGTCGGCATGCTGCAAGGTTTTTCTGAAAACGCGGCAGTCAGCGCCACAATTGCTGAGGCCTCCGAGGCGCTTGGCCAAGACTTAGGCCAGCTGATTGCGCAGGGCCCTGCAGAGGCCTTGAGCCTGACGGTCAATACACAGCCGGTGATGCTGGCAGCTTCGATGGCGTTTTATCGGGCATGGCTGGCAGCGGGCGGTCCGCAGCCGGGCTGGGCCGCCGGCCACAGCCTGGGCGAATATTCCGCGCTGACTGCAGCCGGTGTCTTTGGCCTTGCTGATGCAACGCGGCTGGTACGCTTTCGTGCTCAAGAAATGCAGTCCGCCGGGCCTGTCGGCGTGGGTGGTATGGCCGCAGTGTTTGGCATGGAATCACAGTCGGTGAACGCTGCTTGTGCAGATGCCGCCC
>JACCED010149872.1_pt1 | contig 11484 bp, 7 predicted proteins | sample 7455021 | NCBI WGS metagenome assembly JACCED01 (sample SAMN15323456, study PRJNA562643) | freshwater metagenome | isolation source: river surface water | place: USA:Blue River Watershed | collected 2017-08-19
TCCTATGGTGCCGGTGGTGCCTCAGGTAAGGCAAACGCAGCTGATGGTGCACCCAACACCGGCGGCGGTGGCGGCGGCACTGACCCTGAAGATATTGACGCTGGTGACGGTGGCTCCGGTGTGGTTATTGCCCGCTGGGTTTCCAACACAAACCTCAAAACAATTACTTTCAACTCAAATACTGCGAATGCCACAACCGTCACTCAAAATGTAGCGGCTGGTGTTTCAACACCGCTCAACGCCAACACATTTGCCCGCACCGGTTATGTTTTCAGCGGATGGACCGTCTTGGCTAATGGCAACGGCACTGTCTACGACGATCAGACCTCGTTTACCACTTCGCAGGATGTGACTCTGTATGCAAAATGGTTAGCCGGTGTGACGCACACCGTGACCTTCAACAACAATGGCGGCACGGGGACTATGGAGAATCAGGTTTCTGGAACTTCAACTAATCTCTCACCTAACACCATGACTCGCTCTGGCTACACATTTGCTGGCTGGAACACCAACGCCAATGGCACCGGGTTTGCCTACGACAATCAGGCCATCTACAGCTTTGCCGATGACGTCACTCTCTACGCTCAATGGGAGGCCATCGTGGCCACCTACAAGGTGACTTTCTACGGAAACGCAGCCACCGGCGGTTCAACAGCATCGCAGACCGCGTCTAGTTCAACGGCTCTGAATCTAAATGGCTTCACCAGGACCGGATACAACTTCTTGGGCTGGAATGAAAACTACGGTGCCTCTACGGCCACATTTAAAGATGGTCAAAAATATTCATTTGCCACCGATAAAAACCTCTACGCAATTTGGGTGGCGCAAGCAAATAACGACATCGTCTTCAACGGCAACAGTGCCAGCAGCGGATCAATGTCTAATCAAACCGCCAGCAATAGCACCAGGCTGTCTGCCAATAATTTTGTGAAAGACAATCACACTTTTCTAAATTGGAACACTCTGGCCAACGGCACCGGGGTGAGTTACCAAAGCAACTACGTTTACAGTTTCGCCGAGGGAATCACTTTGTACGCCCAGTGGGGTGAGAATATTTCCATCGCGTTCAGCGCAAACGGGGCTACCTCTGGCACTGCCCCTGCCACCCAAAACACCTACGTTGGATCACCTGGCATTAATTTGCCGTTGAACTCTGGCACTCTGGTAAAGCGCGGCTACCGCCTTGCCGGGTGGAACACCGCCGATGATGGCACTGGCACACCATACGCACTTGGTGCCAGCAGCGTTAAATTCGCAACTGCGCGCACACTCTATGCGCACTGGACTCCGGCAACCTACTCTGTAATCTACTCGGGCAACGGAGCATCAGCCGGCAGTGAACCAGCGGCGCAAACTTTCACCTACGGAAGTTCAGTGAGCGTCAGAGACAACATCGGTGGCCTCACTAAAGACGGCTACACATTTGCCGGCTGGAATACGGCCGATGATGGCTCTGGTGTTACCTACACCCCTGCGCAAACAAATGTTGCTCTCAGCACCGATACGGTTCTGTTTGCCCAGTGGACTCGCATTGCCTCTGTTGGTGGTGGCGGTTCTAACTACACCGCTCCGCAACCGCCAGCTGCAAAGCCAACTAAAGCTCCGGTTAGCCTGACCCTTGCTGGATTCAAGAAGAATTCCACCAAGTTGACTGCGGACATGAAGCTAAAGATCAGAAAATTTATGACCGATAACAATGGATATCTAAAGGTCAGCTCTCTTGGCTTCACCGCTGGAAAAAAGGTGACTACTCGGCACGAGGCATTTTCAAGGTACCGGGCAAACTCAGTGGCCAGATACGCAAGCTCCCTTTTGCAGTCGTTTAAGTTGCCGGAGAGTGCAGTGAAAAAACTAAAGGCCGTGAAGTCACAGTCAGTGCCACGAGTGACCCTTACTCTTTCCGACGATTAGGTTTGGTCTGGCCGGTCTGGGCCAACTGACTTCGTGGTAATTTCAATTGACCCTACGATCGGAGCCATGATGAGCCGGGGACTCAAGGTGCTTTACGTTGAAAACGACGAAGCCCTGCTTGGCTTGCTTGGTCAGTCCATCAGCCTGCATCCCAAAATTGATCAGCTGGTTGCCGCCCGCAACAGTGACGAGGCTAAGCAGGCCGCCAAGGAAACCCGATTTGACGCTGCCCTGCTTGATGTCTCACTTGGGCCAACATCATTGACGGGTGTTGAGTTGGCCCTGGAACTTAGGGCCCAAAATGAACACCTTGGCATTGTGTTGCTCTCGCAACACATTTCAGCCGGCTATCTGAACTCACTGCCGGATCAATTTGGCTACGGCTGGTCTGCGATTCAGAAGTCGGCAACTCTTTCGTTTGACTATTTGGTGGATGTTTTAGAAAGCACCGCCAAGGGCAAAACTATTTTGGATCCAAACAGCAACGCGGGCGTTGAAGAAAATGCCAACCTTTCGGCCAAGCTCACCAAGCGTCAACATCAGGTGATTGCCCTGGCTGCCACCGGCCTTGACGCGACTGAAATTGCTAAGCATTTGAATTTGGCCGCGGTGTCTGTGCGGCAAGAACTTTCAAAGTGCTACAAGGTGCTCATTCCAAATCCAAAACCCGGCACCGATTTACGCACCGCCGCGGTGCTCAAGTATCTTCGCGACACCAGGACTGGCTTGGACTAAATGAAAATTATTAATAAACTCAAGTTTGCCTTTGGGCCTTGGCCATTCAAGCCAGTTGCGGTCGCAACTGTCACCACCGCGTTTCTATTTATGGTGGTCAGCGCGGTTGTCGTATCGCTAAGTGAACAATCTGGAGTTGGCGCCAGAGGACAAAATGCACCGTGGATTTTCACCATGTTGATTTTGTGTTTTGTTTTTGGCTACGGCGTAATTTTTCTTGGGAACTTGGTGGCTCAAAAATTTGAAAAGCAATCTGCACTGATTTATCACCTAACCGCAATAGCTTTTGCCGCAAGCACGGTAGTAGTTAGAGAAATCCTTTCAAGTGACGCCACCCCGGACTACTGGCAAGAACCAATCAGTAGAATTCGACTCTTCGTGGTCGTAATTTTTTTGTTCTATTTTTTACACGCGTCATTTGGAATCTCTAACTTCCGAATTGCTGAAGAGGCTAAGCAGGCCAAAGAAGCGAAGGCCGCACTTGAGGTTCAGCGTGGCAGGCTGATTGATTCGCAGGAACAGACCAGAAAAGAAATTGCTGACTTTTTGCACGACCGGCTGCAATCAGACTTAGTGGTGCTTGGCATCCAAATTAATCGTGCCACCGAATCAATGCCGGTTGAATCTAGAGAAGTTGCCAAGGCCTTCGTGGAAGAAATCGAAAGAATCCGGCAGATTGACGTGCGCGAGGCATCCAGGGCGCTTGCCCCTGAGCTTGATGGTCCCGGCATTGCCCCAGCGCTGAATGACTTGAGTCGCCAGTATTTATCGGTGTTTGACGTCAAGGTGCAGGTTGATCAAAAAGACAAGATCGCTAAGCAACAGCGTTTGGCCATTTACAGAATCGTGGAGCAGGCACTGCTGAATGCAGCAAAGCACGGCAGCCCAAGAAACATTGAGATTGTCGTCAAAATTGAGGACGGCATTATCAGAATTTGGGTCACCAACGATGGGCGCGAGTTAGCCCAGCAACTGGTGGCCGGGGCGGGTTTTGCCATCATCGATACCTGGGTCAGCCAGTACCGGGGCCAGTGGACCGTTAAAAAGGTAGATACAAACACCACCCTTTGGGCCGAGTTCCCCATCGCCCAGTAAACCGGGCCTTAGGGTCTAACCCGGCGTGCGTCTGGGGGTACAAACCAACAACGAACAAATGTATGGTGTTCGGCTACCCGCAGGTTTCCATGAGTACTGTTCGTCTAGGCGAAGTAATTTCGCAAAATCGTCGAGCAGATGGGTGCATAAATGAAGCTCAGGGTCCTCTTGCTAACAGCCATTTTTGCGTTTGCTAATTTACTGATTCCTTTGTCTGCGTCGGCAAGCGCACCGCTGCCACCAGCCGGACCGGTATTCAATCAGGTGCAGTTAAAGGCAGTGGCCGACAACGACTTTGCCATCTTTATGGGCAACGATCTTGAGATTACCCGCCTCTTTTACCAGAACAACGTCAGCTGGCCTCAACAGGTGAGCAACATTCAAACTATCGATGTTTATCCTCAAAGCGGTGAGACTTACGTATATGTTGTGCCAATGGGTGGCAACGGTGGTTACACCGCCGACGACGGACGCACCGGTGACGTTGGCGGCGAAGAAGACTGGAATGGTGTTCTAAACGGAATTCCACTGCTCGACTACCCCGGTGCTGAGGTTGCCGTTGGGCGCCGCGTTGCAAATGCAAAGGACTTGTTCCACTCAGACATGCTAATGATTCACAAGCACATGACCGCATATGAATCCTCGGCCGGTGCAATTGCCGGGGGAACTTTTAACTCTTTGCTGGCCGACATGCAACCAGCAAGCCAAAATCTAATTTGGGCACCTGCGCTGCGCAACAATCACCCAGCCAGAACCGTCATTAAGAACTCATGCTCTGTTTCATGTAACGGCGGCATGTTCTCACCATCAATTCCGAATGGCGCGTGGAATATTCCAGACGGTGCGGCGGCGTTGTTCCGCTATCCACTCAGCAATGCAAACCTTCCAGTGTCGCCGGGTGACCGTCAAGTAACTGTCACCTGGAAGGACCCACAGGCCGGCGGAGCCGTTGACAACTACTTGATTGAATATAAAGAATCTAGTGAGCCCGACGCATCTTTTAAAACCTTTGGCACCGTTGCTGGCAACATACGCACCTCAACAGTTACCGGCTTGACAAATGGAATTGCCTACACACTGCGTGTAACAGCTAACAACGTCTCGGGCTCGGCATCGTCGCTTGGTAGATCAGTGGTGCCAACCGGAACACCATCTCGTCCGGCAAATCAAAGTTATAGTGCTGGCACTGGATCGGTGTCTATTAATTTCAGTCCACCAGAAAATGACGGCGGTTTGGCTGTCACAAACTACGCCTATTCAACCGATAACGGTTCAACCTGGATTACCCGCACCCCGGCCTCCACCGAAACACCAATCACAATAAGTGGACTTACAGACGGCACAACCTACTCTGTAAAACTACGTGCGATAAATCCATTTGGCGCCGGTGATCCGTCGCTTCCCATTTCTGTGAAACCAGGAATTGTGCCAACCAGAACCTTGACCTACGAGTCAGGCACGTTGGCAACGGTAACCAACTTGCCTGCTGGGGCAACCTTGATAGCGGGCGACACATTTGTGGTTCCCGCCGGACCAACTCGTGCAAACTTCACCTTCACCGGCTGGAAAGACGGAACGGTGGCCTACAGCCCCGGCGATACCTACACAGTTGGCGCCGGCAACCCAACCCTTACCGCTCAGTGGGCACAGAATTCATTGCTTGGCACGACCCCTGCTGGTCGCTCACGTGTACTGACTTGGAACACCATCGCCGGCGAGGCCATTGATACCACGGTTTCGGCGGGAGCCAACAATTCAGTGCGCATTCAAGTGCCCGCTAATGCCTTGGCCGCTGGCACTGAGGTAATTTTCTGGCGCTTGGTAGACGACAACTTGGCGAAGGCCAAGATCAACAGCGCCAACTCTTACTTTGTAAACATGGCTATTACCTGGTCTAAGGGTGACGATGTGACCACGGCAAAGACCGTGCAAACTGCAGCTATCCCCGTATCGATCACAATTACAAATTCCTCGATCGTAAATGGCGCAACGGCATGGCAGATTATTGGTGATGAAGTTCAAGTAATCGGCAAAGCAACTCGCGACGGTGAGCTGGTGCTAAGTTTTACCGAGGACCCGGTAATTACCGCGGCAAACGTTTCGCCAATGCCAATTTTTAGCACACCGATAGTTGGCACCACTGGCTTTGAAGTTGACATCACCAACTACGACTCAACCTACGGCTGGGATGCTCCAACCGTTTCAGCTGGAACCGTAGAAATTGTTTCAACTGTGGGCAACGTCAGAAAACTTAAGGTGAGCGGTTTGACCGTTGGTCAATCGGCAACTGTGACTCAGCGAAACTTTTTGAACTCCACCTATCAAACCGGAACTGTTTCGGCCACGATTGCGGCACCACAGCAATCATCGGGCGGTGGAGGTGGCGGTGTTGTCACTGCACCTGTTCCAGTGGTTGAGGCGCCGCCGGTTGTGAAACAAAACAGAGTATTGAAGGTGACCGGTTTCAAGCCAGGCTCATCGGTGCTTTCAAGCAGTATGAAGAAAGCAATCAGTAAGTTTGCCAGGACCTCAAGTTCAATTGAGAAAGTTTCCTGCGTGGGCTACACCATGGGCCCAACCATTTTGAGGGGCGATCAAGCACTGGCCAGAAACCGCGCTAAGAATGTGTGCAGCTACCTAGCCAAGGTGAACCCAGCCGTTGCCAAACTTTCGTCAAAGTCAGTGACCACAAAGTACAACAGCGGGGCCTACCGCCGAGCATTGGTGACCATTACCTTCTAGACAACTTACTGAGCAGCTCTGGAGTCTTTGGCGGCTAGCGCTGACTAGGCTTTAACAAATAGTTCGTTCCAATGGAGGAATCAATGAGCCGCACGTCTTCTGCAATTGAAAAGGGCATTTTCTGGTCACGCTGGTTGCTGGCTCCGCTCTACATTGGCCTAGTTGGCGTCTTAGTTGTCTTGGTAGTCAAGTTCGGCATTGAGTTCTGGCACATGCTGGAGCACGTGATGGTTGATAAGGGTGGCGACACCTTTGTGCTTGACCTATTGGCCCTGCTTGACCTGGTGCTGCTGGCTAACTTGATTTTGATTGTGCTGTTTGCCGGCTACGAAAACTTTGTCTCTAAGATTGAAGTGGCTGAGAAATCGGTTGACCGCCCCTACTGGATGGGCAGCGTTGACTTCTCTGGTTTAAAAATCAAGTTGATTGGTTCCCTGGTAGCGATCTCTGTTATTGAACTGCTCAAGGACTTCATCGAGCTATCGGTTGATCCGCAGCAGAAGGTGGGCGATGGAACCATTTGGCGAATCATCATTCACCTAACCTTCGTTGTTTCCGGTGTGATGTTCGCCCTGATGGATGCCATCAACGACAACCGCATTGCAAAGAAGAAGTCTGCCCTCGGCAAGGATTCTCTTGGTGGTGGCATCTAGTACCACTGCAGATTTATCTTCTTCCAGTTAGGCGATCTACATCGCCAAGAATCGCGTCAAACTCTTCACTGGTGAGCAGGTTCATTTGTAGCACTACCTCGCGCACTGATTTTCCAGTTGCCTGGGCTTCTTTAGCTACCGCGGTGGCGTTCTCGTAACCAATGCGCGGTGAGATAGCCGTGACCAGCCCAATGGAATTTTCAACAGTCATGCGCAGGTACTCAACGTTTGCTGTAATGCCATCCACACACAAAGTTCTAAGGGTTGCACAACCCCGTCGCAGGTAGGTGATGCTCATCATTAGCGATCTGGCAATAATCGGCTCAAAAGCATTTAGCTCTAGCTGCCCAGCCTCAGATGCCATGGTCACGGTTAGGTCATTGCCAATTACTGTGAAGGCGATTTGATTTACAACCTCAGGAATTACCGGGTTTACTTTTCCAGGCATAATTGACGAGCCTGCCTGTTGTGGCGGCAAATTTATTTCGCCAAAACCAGCTCGTGGTCCACTGGATAGCAAACGCAAGTCATTCGAAATTTTTGAAAGTTTCACGGCAACGCGTTTCATGACGCTAGATGCACTAACAAAGACACCAGTGTCTTGAGTAGCTTCAATCAGATTTTCTGCCAACAAAAATTCGTGCTCGGTAATTTGCGAAAGATGCTTAGTTACTGCCCTTGCATAGCCATCGGGAGTATTTAATTGCGTGCCTATAGCTGTGCCACCAAGATTAATTTCACTCAGTAGCCGAATAACCTCTCGAATTCGCGCTTCGTCTTCACCCATGGTGATGTCGTAGGTTGAAAATTCCTGACCAAGCGTCATGGGCACTGCATCTTGCAGCTGCGTTCTACCCATCTTGATCACCGATGCAAACTCGCTAGCCTTTGCCGCAAACGATCCACGCAGCAATTTCATCTCGGCAAGTAGGGCATTGAGCTCAATGATCAACGAAACCTTGATGGCGGTTGGATACACGTCGTTTGTTGATTGCGACATGTTCACATGGTTCAACGGATGAATAAATTGGTAGTCACCTTTTTTGTTCCCAACTATTTCAAGGGCGCGGTTAGCAATCACCTCGTTGGCATTCATATTGGTGCTCGTACCAGCGCCACCCTGAATGGCGTCTACAACAAACTCGGAGTCAAATTTTCCGTCGCGAACCTCAATGCAGGCCTGCCTAATTGGCTCAAACAAATCAGTGGAAAGCTCGCCCAGCTCATGATTGGCCAGTGCTGAGGCTTCTTTAATGTAGCCAAGGGCTCTTACGAACGACCGATAGTGGCCGATTGATACGCCGGAGATGTTGAAATTATTCACGGCACGGGCGGTGTGAACCCCCCAATATGCACTTTCGGGAACTTCTAGCTCACCTAAAAGGTCATGTTCTAGCCTCATTGCTAAACCATTTCTGTCGGATACGCCCAAGACTAACAGGCAACTGAGCGTAGGCTAAAGGGGTGCTAAGACGCCTAGTAGTTATTTCAAGACCTGTCCTTTGGATCAACACCATTGGTACCACCGTGATGGGCATGTGGTTGGCCGGATTCCTGTGGGACTGGCGCGTGCTGCCAATTCTGATTTGGGTCACGCTGCCTTTTAACCTTCTTATCTACGGCGTCAACGACATCTTCGACCAAGAAACAGACAACATCAACGCTCGCAAGGGCGGCTACGAAGGCGCGCACATTTACCCAAACGAGGTAAAGCCAATCTGGTTGGGTGTGGCGCTGACCAACCTGCCGTTCCTGGGCTACTTTGCCCTGACCCTGCCGTGGCAGGCCACCGCCTGGATGCTGGCCTACGCCCTGTTCTTCACCTTCTACTCTGCCCCGCCGCTTCGCCTAAAGGCCCGCGCTTACCTAGACAGCTTTTCCAACACCGATTACGCCTTTCCGTTGGCCTTCGTTCCTCTTGCACTTGGTAAAGAACCAATTTGGTTAGCGGTGTTTGCTTTGATGGCTTGGTCTATTGCCAAGCATGCTTACGATGCGATTCAAGATATTCCGCAGGACTCTGACACCGGAATCGTCACCACCGCCGTGCAACTGGGCGTTAAGAAAACTTTGATCTGGTGTGGTTTCTGGTGGTTGGTTGCCACCGTGCTTTTCGCCATGGTAAATGTGCCGGTTGCCTTTGTTAACCTTTTGATTTCTGGTTACTTGGTGATCAAGGTCTGGCAGAACCCAACCCCTAAGGTTGCGCACGACCTTTACAAGTATTCAATTACCTTCCCTTACGTTGCCGGCGCAGTTGCCGGTGTGCAGTTGGTAACCGCAATCTTCATGGGTTGGTACTAGTGAAAAAAGCCGTTGTACTTGGCGCCGGAATCTCTGGGCTGGCAAGTGCGGCACTGCTGGCGCAAGCTGGTTACCAAGTAACTGTTTTAGAACGCAACACCTGGATTGGTGGCAAGTCTCGACGCGTTGAAGTAAGTGGTCAGCGCATGGACACCGGCCCGGCACTGGTGACCTTTCCTGAAGTTTGGCAGCAGTTCTTGGCAACTTACGATGCGCTTGGCGCAACCAAGTCGGCGCCGATAAAAAACGCATCAGTTGCAAAAGTTGAATTTACAAAACTAAACGAAGTTGGTCGTTACTTTTTTCGCGAGCACGAAACTGATCTGCCGGTAAAAGAAAATCACGAGTGGTTTGCGGCTTGGACTCGTTTTCAAAAACAGCACGATCAAATCACCTCGTCGATTTCAACTTTGTTGACCGCACATCCCTTTGATCCAAAGGCACTGCCGGCACTTGGCAAGATGCTCAAGATATACGGCGCGCGCTTGACCACGCAGAGCTACATCAAGTCGCTCAGGTGGATGCCCGCTGGTCTTCGCGAGGTAATAGCTATTCACACTTTGAACGCAGGTGTCTCACCAAAGCAAACCCTGGCAATTTACGCATCAATGACCGCGGCCATGGCCACTCAAGGAATCTCTGTTCCTGTTGGCGGAGTAAATGAAATTCCGCAGACCATCGCCAAGTTGGCAGAAGCGGCCGGTGCCAAGATTCGTTTGGGCGAGCGGGTTATCGGTGTTAAAAAAGGTTTAGTCACTACTCAAGACGGCGAATACCCCGCCGACCTAGTGGTTAGCTCGCTGGACCCTGAGGTGCTGCGGGTGTTGCTGGGCAAGAAGCCAAAGCAGCCAACCGGTAAGCGTTCTTGTTCTGGAGTGGCAATTTACGCCGTGCTCAAGCAGCCCTTGCCTGCGGGCACCGTCACCCACTCTGTGGTGATGCCCGATGAACCCGCCGATCTTTATGAAGCGCTTGAGGCGGCCGTGCCACCAAAGCAGACCATGGCCTTTGTCAATTACTACAAGGCTGGTGAGGTTTACCCAAACGAAAAGCCAACCGTTGCCGTGCTGCTAACCGCTCCGGCCGATGGCAAGACTTATGACCTAAACAGCCCTTGGGTGCGTGCCGAGGTGGACCGCATCTCAAAGGTTATGGGTCTTGATGCACCGATTGATTCACTATTTGAAGACCACATAATTTTGACGCCGGAGTACTTTGGCGAGTGGGGCTCGGCACTTGGTGCGCTGTATGGCAAGACCAATCCGCTTTGGATGTCTGGTCCATTTCATAACCCGCAGTACCGCAGCATCTTCAAGCCTTGGCTTCGCCGGGTTGGCGCATCGGTTCACCCGGGTGGCGGTATTCCAGCCGTGCTTGGTGGAACCCTAATTTCCTTGCGGGATTTGAAGCCTGGCTCTTAAAACTGCTTAATCCTCAAACGGATCAGCAATACCGATGTAAACGGTCTCAAGGTATTCCTCAATACCTTCTTTACCGCCCTCACGACCAAGACCAGAAGCCTTCATTCCACCAAACGGTGCAGCAGGGTTTGAAACAATTCCAGTATTCAAACCAAACATGCCAACCTCAAGTGATTCCGCCAAACGCAAACCGCGGTTCAGATCTTTGGTGAATGCATATGCAACCAATCCAAACTCGGTGTCATTGGCAAGCGCGATTGCCTCAGCCTCTGTCTTGAAGGTTATTACCGGTGCAACCGGACCAAAAACTTCTTCTTTCAGAATGCGGGCGTTCTTAGGCACCGATGCCAAAACAGTTGGTGGGTAGAAGTAACCCTCACCTGCAGGAACAGATCCACCGGTCAAAACTTTGGCGCCCTTATCAACCGCATCTTGCACCAACTCGTGAATGCTATCGCGACTCTTGCTGTCAATCATTGGGCCAATGTTTGCGCCATCTTCTGTTCCGCGGGCAACCTTAAGCGCCGCCATCTTCGCAGCCAACTTAGTTGAGAATTCTTCGGCAATGCTCTCGTGCACAATCACACGGTTAGCTGCGGTGCAGGCCTCACCCATGTTGCGAA
>JACCED012318288.1_pt1 | contig 11484 bp, 10 predicted proteins | sample 7455021 | NCBI WGS metagenome assembly JACCED01 (sample SAMN15323456, study PRJNA562643) | freshwater metagenome | isolation source: river surface water | place: USA:Blue River Watershed | collected 2017-08-19
GCAAGCCGGCATGAAAATCTACAAAGAAGAAATCTTTGGCCCGGTGCTGTCGTGCGTGCGGGTGCCCGACTTCGCCTCGGCGGTGCAGTTGATCAACGACCACGAATTCGGCAATGGGGTGTCGTGCTTCACCCGCGACGGCAACGTGGCGCGTGAGTTTGGTCGTCGCATCCAGGTCGGCATGGTGGGCATCAACGTGCCGATTCCGGTGCCGATGGCCTGGCATGGCTTTGGCGGCTGGAAACGCTCGTTGTTTGGCGACATGCACGCCTACGGCGAGGAAGGCGTGCGTTTTTACACCAAGCAAAAGAGCATCATGCAGCGCTGGCCCGAGAGCATCGGCAAGGGGGCCGAGTTCGCGATGCCCACCTCCAAGTGAGCGCCCCTTGATCCGTTGCCCGCGTCTCGCTGGCGGTTCGACAGGCCGCTGCCCGTGCCGGACGCGCGTCGGGGGGTGCTAAAGTTGCCGCATGAGCGCAACCATTGAGTTTGATCACATCATCGTAGGGGGCGGCACCGCCGGCTGCCTGCTGGCCAATCGCCTGAGCGCCGACCCGTCCCGACGGGTGCTGCTGATCGAAGCGGGGCGCAAAGACGATTACCACTGGGTGCACATCCCCGTGGGATATCTGTATTGCATCGGCAACCCGCGCACCGACTGGATGTACCAGACCGAGCCGACCGAGGGGCTCAATGGCCGGCGTCTGCGCTACCCAAGGGGCAAGGTGCTGGGAGGCTGCTCCAGCATCAACGGCATGATCTATATGCGGGGCCAAGCCCGCGACTACGACCAATGGGCAGATGTCACCGGTGAGCCTGATTGGCGCTGGGACGCTTGCCTGCCGTTTTTCAAGCAGCACGAAGACCACCACCGGGGAGCGAACGCCATGCACGGTGCGGGGGGTGAGTGGCGGGTCGACCGGCAACGCCTGCGCTGGGACGTGCTCGATGCCTTTGCCCAAGCGGCACAACAGGCGGGCATCCCGGCGAGCGACGACTTCAACCGGGGCAACAACGAAGGCGTGGGCTATTTCGAGGTCAATCAGCGCGAGGGCTGGCGCTGGAACACGGCCAAGGCCTTTTTGCGCCCCACCTGTTATGGACGCCCCAATTTCGAGATGTGGACCTCGGCGCAGGTGATGGGCCTGCAATGGTCGCGCGAAGCCAATGGCGCGCTGCGTTGCACTGGCGTGCGGGTCTGGGATGGTCAGCAAGAGGTGTTGGCCCTGGCTTCACGCGAAGTGGCCTTGTGCGCGGGCAGCATCGGGACGCCGCAGATCCTGGAACTCTCGGGGGTCGGCCAAGCCGAACGCTTGCATGCCCTGGGCATTGAACCGGTGCTGGACCTGCCGGGCGTGGGGGCCAATCTGCAAGACCACCTGCAAATCCGGGCGGTCTACAAAGTCAGCGGCGTCAAGACGCTCAACACCCTGGCCAACCATTGGTGGGGCAAGGCCCTGATCGGGCTGGAGTACGCCTTGAGGCGCACGGGGCCGATGAGCATGGCCCCCTCGCAATTGGGCGCCTTCACCCGCAGCAGCCCCGAATACGAGTGGCCCAACATCGAGTACCACGTGCAACCCCTGAGCTTGGACGCATTTGGCGAACCCCTGCACGATTTCCCCGCCTTCACCGCCAGCGTGTGCAACCTCAATCCGACCAGTCGGGGCCACGTGCACATCACATCCAAAGACTTTCGTCAGGCCCCCGCCATCGCGCCCAATTACCTCAGCACCGAACAAGACCGCAAGGTCGCCGCCGACTCGTTGCGGGTGACACGTCGCATCGTGGCGCAGCCCGCGCTGGCGCACCTGAACCCGATCGAATGGAAACCCGGCCCCCAGTACGAAAGTGACGAGGACCTGGCGCGCCTGGCGGGCGACATCGCCACGACGATTTTTCACCCGGTGGGCACCGCGCGCATGGGTCGACTGAACGACCCGCTGGCGGTGGTGGACCCGCAATTGCGCTTGCGCGATGGCCAGGGAGCGTGGGTGCACGGCCTGCGGGTCGTCGTCGCCAGCGTCATGCCCACCATCACCAGCGGCAACACCAACTCGCCCACGCTGATGCTGGCCGAGAAGGCCGCCGCTTGGATGCGGGGCCGTTGACTGGGGTAAGCCCTAGGCGACGCATCGGGTAAGCCCTAGGCCAGGCGCCGAATGCGCAGGGCTACATTGGGTTCACTCGCTGGGCCGAAAGGTGCTACGGGGGTTCGAGGAGACGAACGATTCCTTTCATGATGATGGCATCTTCAGGGATGCTTTACTGGCACCGCCCAAGGGCGGTGCTTTTTTTTGTGGTGCGACAATCGCGCCCTATGGATTTGATTTTGGTGACGCTGGCCTCGGGGCTGGCCGGTTTTGTCGATGCCATCGTGGGTGGTGGGGGACTGATCTTGGTGCCGGCCCTGTTTGCCACTTACGTGGCGGCCACGCCCGCCACGCTGCTGGGGACCAACAAGAGTGCTTCGGTCTGGGGCACCGCCTTTGCCACCTGGCAGTACAGCCGCCGCATCGTCCTGCCCTGGCGCAAGCTGGCGGCGGCGGTCGTGGTGACGTGGGTCGGCTCTTGGCTGGGGGCTTACACGCTGACGCAGGTCTCGCCCGACTTTTTGCGCAAACTGCTGCCCGTGATCATGCTCCTGGTGCTGGGCTACACGCTGGCGCGCAAAGACCTGGGCCACACGCACGCCCCGCGCTGGCAAGGCCGCCAGGAAACCGTGGCCCTGTGCGTGATCGGTTTCGTGATCGGCTGTTACGACGGGTTCTTTGGCCCCGGCACCGGCAGCTTCTTTGTCTTTTTGATGGTGCGGGTGCTGGGTTATGACTTTTTGAATGCCTCGGCCAGCGCCAAATTGCTCAACGCCACCAGCAACGCCTCGGCCTTGGCCTTGTTTGCCTGGCAGGGACATGTCTGGTGGCACTTGACGATCGCGTTGGCCGCGGCCAATGTGGTGGGCAGTCTGCTGGGCACTCGCATGGCCTTGCGGCACGGCACGGGCTTCGTGCGGGTGATGTTTTTGATCGTGGTGGGGGCCTTGGTGCTCAAGACCGGCCACGATGCCTTTTGGCGCTGATCCACGCGCCGTCTCTGGGGACATGCTCAAACACGCCGGGTCGCCCCCAGTCGGCGATCAGGGGGCGGGCGGAATCAGGGGGGGTGTCCCCAGTGGCGTGGTTGGCGCGGGCCTGGGTGTGCCGATCGGCCGGGTCGCCTGCCCGCGTTGCACGGCAGCGATGTCCTCGGGCGACGGATACAAGCCCTTGACCACATAGTCGAACACGCGACGGGCGATGGGCGCGGCATTTTGCGCCCCGAAGCCTGCATTTTCAACCACCATGGCCAAGGCAATCTGGGGTTGTTCGGCCGGCGCGTAGGCCATGAACAGGGCATGGTCTCGCAAGCGCTCGTCGATGCGCGCGGCGTTGTATTTTTCGTTTTGTTTGACGGTGAACACCTGGGCGGTGCCGGTCTTGCCGCCACTGGTGTAGGGGGCTCCGACAAAACTGCCCGCCGAAGTGCCATACAGGTTGACGTCGACCAGGGCCTGACGGATGATGGCCAGGTGCTCGGGTTTGTAGGGGATGTGCGCCACCGGCTCCTTGGCGATCGCGCGGCGATCGGCGCTGATGGGGTCCACCACCTCGCGCACCAGGTGGGGCCGCATTTGAACCCCGTCGTTGACCAAGATCGCCGTGGCCTGAGCCAATTGCAACATGGTGAAGTTGTTGTACCCCTGGCCGATGCCCAGCGAGATCGTCTCGCCCGAGTACCAGCGCTGCTGTTCAGGCTTCTTGTAGGCCTTCCTCTTCCATTCGGTCGAGGGCAAGATGCCACGTGCCTCGCCCCAGATGTCGATGCCGGTGTACTGTCCAAAACCCAGCGGCTTGAGGCTGTCGTGCATCAGGTCCACGCCCATGTCGCGCGCCAGCAGGTAATAGTAGGTGTCGCAGGACTCGACGATGGAGCGACGCATGTCGACCATGCCGTGCCCACCCTCTTTGTCGTCGCGAAAGCGGTGGTTACCAAACATGAAATAGCCCGGGTCGGCAAACACCTGCTGGGGCGTGCGCTTGCCGGTCTCAAGCGCCACCAGGCTCATGAAGGGCTTGTAGGTCGACCCAGGGGGATAGGTGCCCCGCAGGGCTCGATTGAGCAAGGGCTTGTCGGGTGATTCGTTGAGCGCCTTCCAGTTTTCCGCATCAATGCCCTCGACAAACAAATTGGGGTCGAAGGTGGGCTTGCTGACAAAGGCCAACACCTCACCGGTGCGTGGATCGATGGCCACCATGGCCCCGCGTCGGTTGCCGTACAACTGTTCGACCAGTTGTTGCAACACGATGTCGATGGACAAAACGACGGTCTTGCCCGGCGTGGCAGGTTTGGAGCGCAGCCGACGCACCGCGCGTCCGCCGGCCGAGGTCTCCATTTCATGGAAACCGGTGATGCCATGCAGGTCCGCCTCATAGCTCTGCTCCACCCCCAGCTTGCCGATGTAATCGGTGCCGTGGTAGTTGCCATCTTCGTCTTCTTCGGCCAGCTTTTGTTTTTCCGCCGCGTTGATGCGACCGATGTAGCCGATCACGTGGCTGGCCAGTTCGCCATAGGGGTAGTGGCGAAACAGGCGGGCACGGATGTCGACCCCTGGGAAGCGGTAGCGTTGGGCGGCAAATCGCGACAGCTCCTCGGGCGTGAGCCGGGTGCGGATGGGCACCGACTCGAAGCTGCGCGACTCTTCGCGCAATTTCTTGAAGCGGCGGCGGTCCCGTGGCTGGATGTCGATGACCTCGGCCAACTGATCGATCACTTCGTCGAGCGGTGCGCGCAAGCGCGAAGGGGTGATTTCGATGGTGTAGGCGGAATAGTTGGTGGCCAGGACGACACCATTGCGGTCGGTGATCACGCCCCGGTTGGGCACGATGGGCACCACCGCCGTTCGGTTGCTCTCGGCCTGCGTCAGATAGTCGTCGTGTCGCACCACCTGCAGGTAGACCAATCGGGCCACCAAGATGAGAAAGAAGACCGCGACAACGGCGGTCGCCACCAGCACACGGCCCCGAAACCGGTGCAATTCGTTTTGTAGGTTGTTGCCCAGAGACATGGCGGCGCCAGCCCGTCAAAGCGGTCGATGCACGTCCGGGTCGGGGGCCCGGCGCTGCGGAATCAGCAGCAAATGCGACACCGGCACCCACAAGGCCGCTTCCAGCACCGGGGCCAGCACGACGCCCCAGCCCGGCAAGTCGCGCCCCATCAGGTAGCGGAGCAAGACGTCGAGCAGGGTACCCAAAGCAAAAATCAGAAAGACCTGGGGGGCCTGGGACGACTGGGTGAACCACTGCATGCGGCGATGCATCGCGAACGCCAAAAAGCCCATGACCGAAAACGTCAAAGCGTGCTGGCCCAGCAAAGCCGATTGGTGCACGTCGGTGGCCAGACCAAAGAAAAAACACCAGCCAATGCCGACGCGCCGGGGTTGGTGGACGCACCAAAAGACGAGCACCAGCGACAGCAGGTCAGGCATGAAGGCGGCGTTCCCAAACAGGCCCATGTTGAGCAGCATGTTGAGCAAGAAGCCCAACAGCAGGCTGGCGACGATGAACCAAGGGCTGGCGGGCAGCAACAACTCCTGTCCACGCGGCAGGATCATTTGCGGCCTCCCTTTTTGGTCGGGCCCTGCGGTTCGTCTTGGGGTCGCTGGGGCAAGGGGTTGCCCATGGGGGCAATGACCATGACGTGGCGCACCCCTTGGGTCAAGGCAATGGGCTGACACCAAATGCGGGCGAAGATCGACTCGGATCGTCGCTCGACCTTGGCCACGCGGGCCACTGGCAAGCCAGCGGGGAAAACGCCATCGATGCCACTGGTGGTGAGCAAATCGCCCTCTTGGATGTCGGCGTTGGTGGCCATGTAGCGCAACTCGATCATGTCCAGGCCGTCGCTGTCGCCGTAGGCGACACCCCGCAAGCCGTTGCGCACATTGAGCACGGGAATGGCATGGTCACGGTCGGTGATCAGCGTCAGTTCACTCACCATGGGGTAGGTGCGGGTGATCTGGCCGACGATGCCGTTTTCGTCCATCACCGGCGAGCCCGCCTGCAAGCCCTGCAACTGCCCCTGGTCGAGGATGAGTTTGCGGCTGAATGGGTCAGCGGCCTGGTAGATGACCTGCGCCCCTCGGGCGGCCAATCCGCGTCGTTCGCGCATCTCGAGCAGGGCTCGCAGGCGCTGGTTTTCCAGCAGGAGCTGATCGACCTGTTGCGCCTTGGCCGACTGCGTCAACGCCTTTTCACGCGCCAGCACCGCCTCGCGTTGCACACTGTCACGGCTCTGGAAAAAATCAGCCCCGCGCCGGACCCATTCGATCGGCGCCAGGGCAATGACCTGCAAGGGGTAAATCAAAACCGACACCACCGTGCGCAGAGGCTGCGTGATGCCCCAGCGCACATCGCCCAGCATCAGCAAGACGGCCAGCGCCACGCACAATCCCAACTTGACCGCAGGCGACAAGCCCTGTCGAAAAAAAGGCGGGGGTTGGTGGCCGAGGTTTCCGATGGGCATGGGCGACTGTGGGTGGGCGGCGGGCGACGGTCACCCCAAAGGGTGGGGTCTTATTCGTTGGTGAAAATCGATCCCAAGCGCTCCATGCGCTCGAGCGCCAGACCGCAACCGCGCACGACGCAGGTCAGCGGGTCTTCGGCGACCAGCACCGGCAAGCCTGTCTCTTCGGACAGCAAGCGGTCCAGGTCGCGCAACAAGGCGCCACCGCCCGTGAGCATCATGCCGCGCTCGGCGATGTCGGCGCCCAACTCGGGCGGGGTTTGTTCCAGCGCGTTCTTGACGGCCGAGACGATGTTGTTGAGCGGGTCGGTCAGGGCTTCCAAGATTTCGTTGGACGAGATGGTGAAGCTGCGCGGCACGCCCTCGGAGAGGTTGCGACCCTTGACTTCCATCTCTTTGACTTCGCTGCCCGGAAAGGCCGAGCCGATGCTCTTTTTGATCGCTTCGGCGGTGGGCTCGCCAATCAGCATGCCGTAGTTGCGTCGGATGTAATTGATGATGGCCTCGTCAAACTTGTCACCACCCACGCGCACGCTGCCCTTGTAGACCATGCCGCCAAGCGAAATCACGCCCACCTCGGTGGTGCCGCCGCCAATGTCCACGACCATCGATCCGTTGGCATCGCTCACCGGCAAGCCAGCCCCGATGGCCGCCGCCATGGGTTCTTCGATCAGGTACACCTCGGAGGCGCCGGCACCCAGGGCCGACTCGCGGATGGCGCGTCGCTCGACCTGGGTCGAACCGCAGGGCACGCAAATGATGATGCGCGGACTGGGGCGCAAAATGGAGCGCGGGTGCACCATCTTGATGAACTGCTTGAGCATTTGCTCGGTGACGGTGAAGTCGGCGATGACGCCGTCTTTCATGGGCCGGATGGCCTCGATGTTGCCGGGCACTTTGCCCAGCATGGCCTTGGCCTCGTGGCCCACGGCCTGGATGGTTTTCTTGCCCTGGGGGCCACCTTCGTGGCGGATCGAGACCACCGACGGCTCGTCGAGCACGATGCCCTTGTCGCGGACGTAAATGAGGGTGTTGGCTGTACCAAGGTCGATGGCCAGATCGGTCGAAAAATACCGACGAAGTGCTGCGAACATGACTTTCTTTCTAAAGGGGGGCCGAAAAGGGGTCGGCTAAACCCAAAATGATACCCGATGGGACGTGCCAAATCGAAGCCACTCACCATCTGGACATGACCCAATGTTTTGCGGGGTTATAGCCCCGCCGCGCGCACCCGTTCGCCCCAACTTTTGGGGTCCATGCCGGCCAGACCCGCCGCCCGTGCCGGATCGCCATGGGCCAAGTCGAGCAGGGCCTGCAGGCATTGGCGTTGCAGCAACAGGGACGTCTGCTCGATGACCTGGTCAAACCCCCCTTGCTTGATCTGTTGGACCAAGCGCTGAACATCGATCGATGCCTCCCGCAGGCGGGTCATTTCCTGGTCTTTTTGACGCAATGTGTCGCGCAAGTCGAGCACGGTTTGCTCGATCTCACGGTGCGCCATCAGGTGACGCTGATTCAGGTCCTGGGTGGCTCGCAAATCGCGACCCATCACCAGTCGGGTGGGGTGCGCCGCATCGGTCAACTGCATGTAGCGCACCAAAATCGGCAACACCGCGCCATGGGCGCCGAGCAGGTTGATGTGGCGCCAACGGTCGTCGGCCTCTTCGCGGGCCACATCGTTGGCCAGCAAAAGAGCCACCTTGGGGCGTGTGTCGGGGCTGACGACATCGAGCAAGGCCTGCCCTATCCAATGGTGGGCATCGGCATCGCCAAACAGGCCATCGTGCAAGACACCCAAGATGCGATCTTGCGGGTCCAACAACAACACCAAATCCTGGCTTTTCTGGACCCAGCGGCGCACCCAATCGGCGTCCAGGTCGGGCATGGTGACGGCATAGGGGCGGCTGTAGGCGCTCATGGATGGTTAATGGAATTTGTGTTGAACCCACTGCGCAGACATGATCAGGGCCTGCTGGGCACTGGTGGCAATGCCATCGGCGCCCAGCCAAGCAAAACCCGATGCGACAGAAGAAAACACCGGCCCGCCCAGCACGATGCGCGGTGGCGTTGCAGGTGCGGCGGCTCGCAAAGAACGGATCAGATCGGCCAAACCCTGCAAGCCCGCATCGTGGCCCACGGACAGACCCAGCACATCGCAGTGCCCGTCGCGCACCGCCTGGATCAATTGATCGGCGGTGGCATCGATCAGGGTCTGGACTTGCCAGCCATGGCCACGAAAATGATCGGCCACCACCAAGGCCCCCAGGTGATGCAAAGAGCCGGGAACTGAAGCCATGAGCGCGCGCCCCGCATGGCGCTGAACGCCCGGCAGGGGCTCGGTTGGCGTGGTCTGAGCGACGCTCCAGGTTTGCAACAGGCGTTGCACATTCCAGAAGGCATACAGGGTGTCGGTGTAACTGCGTCGATCGGCTTGCCAATCGCGCTCGATTTGCTCGATCACGGGCAGAATCAGGGACAGCGCATGTTGCATGTCGGCCCGCCCAGCGTCAGCCTGGGTGAATTGCTGGCACAAGCGGTGCGCCGTGGCGATGTCCCCCTGACAAACCACTTGCAACAAGGTGGTCAACAGGGCGGGGTCTAGGCTATGGGGCAAGGGGGCGAAGTCGCCTTGCGAGAGCGGGGCTTTCAGTTCGACCCAGGCCTGCTGCAACCAGGGGGCACAATCGTCCAAGTCCGTCATGAGCTTTGGGTCCCGTACCATGGAAGGAATGGGCGTATTGTATCCTAAAGTATGCAAATGTGGATGCCCATGGCTTGCCCCTTGCCCAGGGACCAGGTCGCTCAACCACCGGGTCTCGTGCTCTCTGGGTCGGTTTCAAATGAGGGATGGCTCGGCGGCGATAATTGCCCTTTTGAAGAATGCTTATGTCACTGACCCCCCAAGACATCGATCGCATCGCGAACCTGGCCCGTCTGGCACTGAAGCCCGACGAGGCGGCGCACGCGCAAAACAAAATCAACGGTTTTTTCCAGCTGGTCGAAGCCATGCAAGGCGTGAACACCCAGGGCGTGGTGCCGCTGGCGCACCCGATCGAGGTGGTGCAGCCCATGGCCCTGCGCCTGCGCGAGGACGTGGCCAGCGAGCCCAATGCCCGCGAGGCCAACCAACGCAGCGCCCCAGCCGTCGAGCGCGGGCTGTTTTTGGTGCCCAAGGTGATCGAGTGAGGGGCCAACGATGAACAAACCCCTTTCTCAGTGCGGCGTGGGTGAATTGGCCCAGGGCTTGCGCGACAAGGCGTTTTCGGCGCGGGAAGTGGTCGAAGATTTCCTGGCGCGGGCGCAGGCCGATCAGAGCGGCAGTTTTTTGGCCTTATCGCCCGAGGTGGCCCTGGCCCAAGCGCGACGTGCCGACGCGCGTCTGGCCTCGGGCTTGGCCGGCCCACTGGAAGGCGTGCCACTGGCGCACAAAGACATTTTTGTCACCCGCGACCACCCCACCACCGCTGGCTCGAAGATGCTGCAGGGCTATCGCTCGCCCTTCGATGCCACCGTGGTGCGCCGCTTGGGGGTGGAGGGCGCGCAAGACGACGCGCAAGCCCGTGGTGGCGCGGGCATGGTGAGCCTGGGCAAACTCAATTGCGACGAATTCGCCATGGGGTCTGGCAACGAGAACTCGGCCTATGGGCCGGTGCGCAACCCCTGGGACCCGAGCCGGGTGCCGGGTGGCTCATCGGGCGGCAGCGCAGCCGCCGTGGCGGCGGGTTTGGTGCCCGCGGCCACCGGCACCGACACCGGTGGATCGATCCGTCAACCCTCGGGGTTTTGCGGCATCACCGGCATCAAACCCACCTATGGCCGCATCAGCCGCTACGGCATGATCGCCTATGCCTCCAGCCTGGATCAGGCCGGACCGATGGCGCGCAGCGCGCACGATTGCGCCTTGTTGCTGGGCGCCATGTGCGGCCCCGATGCCGATCGCGACTCGACCTGCCTGGACGTGCCCAGCGAAGATTTCACCCGCCTGCTGAGCCAACCCTTGGCGGGCTTGCGACTGGGCATGCCCAAGCAGTTCTTTGGGCCGGGCCTGGCCGACGATGTACGCCTGGCCATCGAGGCCGCCGTCGCGCAACTGGAACGCTTGGGCGCGAGCCGGGTCGAGGTCGACCTGCCCTTAACCGAGTTGGCCATCCCGGCCTACTACATCATCGCCCCTGCCGAGGCCTCGTCGAACCTGAGCCGCTTTGACGGCGTCAAGTTTGGCCACCGCAGCGCCGATCCGGTGGACCTGCTGGACATGTACAAAAAGAGCCGCGCCGAGGGCTTTGGGGCCGAGGTGAAACGCCGCATCATGACCGGTACCTACGTGCTGTCGCACGGCTACTACGACGCCTACTATTTGCAAGCGCAAAAGATCCGACGCATGATCGCCGACGACTTTGTGCGCGCGTTTGAGCGCTGCGACGTGATCGTCGGACCCGTGGCCCCGACCGTGGCGTGGCGCATCGGCCAAAACAGCGACGACCCAGTGGCCGATTATTTGGCCGACATCTTCACCCTGCCCGCCTCGCTGGCTGGTCTGCCCGGCATGAGCGTGCCAGCGGGCTTTGGCGCGGGGGGCCTGCCGGTGGGCATGCAATTGATCGGCAACTATTTTGCGGAAGCGCGGCTGTTGCAAGTGGCGCACCAATTGCAACAAGCCACCGACCACCACCTGAAGCGCCCGAGCGAGGTCGCCCCATCATGAGCCAGAGCCAATTGATCCACGGTTACGAGGTGGTGATCGGGTTTGAGACCCACACCCAATTGACCACCGCCTCGAAGATTTTCTCCCGCGCCTCGACCGCCTTTGGGGCCGAACCCAACACCCAGGCATGCGCGATCGACCTGGCCCTGCCAGGCATCTTGCCGGTGAGGAACAAAGGCGCGGCTGATCGGGCGATCGGCCTTGGCCTGGCGATCGGC
>JACCED010758832.1_pt1 | contig 11482 bp, 16 predicted proteins | sample 7455021 | NCBI WGS metagenome assembly JACCED01 (sample SAMN15323456, study PRJNA562643) | freshwater metagenome | isolation source: river surface water | place: USA:Blue River Watershed | collected 2017-08-19
CAAGTCCTCCTAGGCCCACGGTGAGCTCTTCATCAGTAGGAGCACACTTTGGGGACTTAGCTCAGTTGGTAGAGCACCTGCTTTGCAAGCAGGGGGTCAGGGGTTCGACCCCCCTAGTCTCCACAAAGAGAATCTCCCTCCGGAAACGGAGGGAGATCTTTTTATGTGGAGAAATAGGCTGCCTCAAATTCTGACTACACCTAACAGCCTTTACCACCAAAGAAGCAAGGTAGCTGATCCACAAATAGAGTTACCCATGCAGCAAAAGCAAACAACCCCACGAGAATTGAACCAAATTGAACAAACCTGCTTTTAGGTTTGCGATTGAAACCTTCAATTAGCGACGATGCAGCGACAAATGACATTGCTGCAAGAAACACGAATACACCCCAAGGCACACCAAGTGGATAGCCACCCGAAAAAACCATCTCAATTACAAACAGCAACCCAGTAGAAACCAGAGCCAGCCACAAAGCTCTCACTAGCGTCCGTTTCTCCATGAACAGGAGTCTAGTAATCATCAAAATATGAGACCGAAATAGTCCGATTTATAGTCTGAAAATACAAACCGTACCTCTACAAGCCCCTTCTTTCCCAGGCACGTCAGTACCCCTAGTCTCCACAAACAAAGACCCCTCCTTCGGGAGGGGTTTTCTATTTCCTTAGACTAAATCCATGGAATTGTTTGTTTTTCTAGTTGCCATTGTTTTTGTAGGTGTGATTTTTTCAATCCCTGCTCGAAGGTACGAAAAGAGAACCGGTAAGAAACTCGGCCGCGGTGCAGCTGGAGCAGCCCTGCACACAATGAATGAACTGTTTCAGCCATCACAAGCGAACGCCTCCCAGGTAATTGAAGAGCAAAGAGAGGCTCGAGTAGCAAAGCCAGCAGCAGGAGATAAAGATCTCGACACTCTAATCTCAGAGCAAATTTCAACAGCAAAAGATGCCAGGCAGTAACCTTTTAGAGTGAATGAAAAAGTCAAAGGACCCCAGAGCTACTTCCCCTCTATCGAGGCAAAGTATGGAAAGCCAGTTGAGCACTGGTTCAAGATCTTGAATAAGCACAAATCCAAACCACACATGGAGATGGTTGCGATTCTAAAAACCGACTACGAGCTTGGCCATGGCCATGCCAACGCATTAGTGGCCTATTTCCGAGCCAAAAACGGACTCTGATTTTCTCTACAAGTTTCAAAAACTCACGCCTAAATTGAAGTTTGGTGTAAATTGACCAATCACGTCTGCAAGGCCAAAATTGGCAGCCAGAAAGAGGTTTGAGAGATGACCGTAGTTTTAGTTGGCTCCATGAACATGGATATAACGGTGAATGTCCCAACTATTCCAAAACCAGGCGAAACAATTCTTGGAAATAATCTTTTTCAATCCCCGGGTGGAAAGAGCTCTAACCAAGCGGCCGCAGTTGCAAAAGCTGGAGGCGTAGCAGTGCTTATTGCGTGCATAGGAAAGGACAGCTTCGGGGACTCTCTTTTGGAAAGAGCTCAGAAGATGGGAATCGACACCAGCCTGATAGTGAGAACTTCAGACTCGTCTAGCGGTGTTGCTCTTATAGCAGTTGACAGCAGGGCAGAAAATTCCATTGTGGTTGCAAGCGGAGCAAATTCTGACCTCAGCCCAGACTTCGTTAGGCATGCTCTCGCTCAGGCGGAAAATGCGAAGGTTATATCGGTAACGCTCGAAATAAAACCGGAGACTGCAAGGGCCGCACTCCAAAAGGCACGAGAACTAAAAATTGACACAGTGCTCAACCTGTCACCAGTGACCGACCAGGCTAAGGAACTAGCGGCGCTTGCAGACTTTTTGGTTGTGAATGAGAACGAGCTTTCACAACTTGTCGGTGAAACAGACTCAAGCATCGAGAGCGCTGCCAGCCACCTTCGAGCAATGGGTTGTAAGCATGTAATTGTCACCATGGGCAGCAAAGGCGCCCTGTACTTTCAAGCAAATTTTGACAAACCTGAAATTTCCTACTTTGACGCTATTTCCGTTATTGCTGTTGATACAACGGGTTGCGGAGACGCCTTTACCGGCTCATTTGCCGCTGAATTGGCTGCTGGAAGATCTATCCCAGACGCAATTGAGTTTGGCATCAGGGCCGCTGGATATGCGGCAAAGTCAATTGGGGCTCAGAGTTCTTACGGTACCCGAGAAGAGGTGCTAGAAATTTGACATCCGCAACTTTGTCGGATGACTAAATGGCCTTCAAGATTATTAATGCTTACCTTGGAATCATCACTGGCGAGCAACATCTCGATTGATTGATCGGCAATAGAAAGTAGTGGTTGACTCATTGTCGTAAGCGGTGGAACAGCAAATTCGCTGTGCTTTGTTCCGTCGAAGCCAACTACTTTAACGTCTTTAGGAACTGAGATTTTCAGTTGGGCCAAAGCTGAAAGAACTCCAAATGCTTGCTCATCAGTTGAGCAATAGATTGCATCGGGAAGTTTTTGAGTACTTAAATATTTTTTTATTTCTGAACTTGCCGAAGAGCGTGACACCTCTGACTTTATTTCAATCAACTCAGTCTTCGCCTCATATTTTTTAACCGCTTCTAGGATTCCACGCATATGATCTTTAGCTCCGCCTTTTTCCAAGTTTGGCATTAGAGCCAAAAGCGACTTAGCTTTGTGGATCTTGAGCAAATGGGACGCTAATGTAAAAGCTGCTTTGCGATAGTTCATGTGAACGGAATAGATGCCAGAAGACTTGCTAACTGGGTGAAGCGCAATCACCGGAATTTTGTTAGAAGTCGCAACGTCGACGTCGACACTGGGCGCACACGAAACCAGAATGATTCCATCAACACGCCTCTCGACAAGGCCCTCAATTTGCTTTTTTTCTTGGGACGGATCCATGGCGGAATCAGCTATTAGAAGTAAGTAACCCGAATCTTTAGCCTTGATCTCTATGGCGTGCGATAGCTCTCCAAAAAAAGGATTTTGAATGCTTGGTATGACCAAGCCCAATGAAAAGCTCTTCCCAATCGTCAACGCCCTAGCAGAAGCATTAGGCGTGTAATTGAGCGCTCGAGCGGCCTCAAGAACACGCTCTCTAGTTTCTTGTCTCACAGGTCTAGGCCCATTGTTGAATACGTAGCTAACGACGGCGGTCGACGTACCCGCTCTAATCGCAACGTCTTTTGCTGTCGCCAACCGGGCCTCCGAGTTATCTTCCGTGGTCGTCAAGAATCCCATAGCCACCCGCCTTCAACCAAATCCAAACGAAATAACGTTTGAATAACGGGTCAAATTAGAATAAAAATCTAAGCGCTTAGACTATACGCTTAGAGCGATTTCCGAAGGAAATCATTAGTAGCGAAGGAGCTATGGATGCGAGTAATCGTAAGCAAGTATCTTCGTGCTTTGGCAGTTACTGCGACCGGCTTAGGGCTGATGACGACATCCATCACTCCTGCCGTTGCGGCACCAATCACGACAATTTCATACATAGGTACAGATCAGCCATCACAAGTGAAGCCTCTGATTGATGCCTTTCAAAAGCGTTACCCAAACATCAAAGTGACATACAAACAGATTCCTTTCGACCAGTATGACAACACAGTTGCACAGCGAATCGGAACCAAAACAACGTCCGTGGATGTGTTCGCAGTTGACCAACCAAACGTTGCACAGTATGCCGCAAAGGGATATCTAACGGACCTAAGCCGTTTGAAGACCGAAGCTTCAAGAGCACTTTCACCAGCAATGTACAAGGTGAATTTGTTCAGAGACAAACTATGGTCCCTGTCTATAACTAATTCCACGCAGATGCTTTTCTACAACAAGGACATGCTCGACAAGGCGGGAATTGCCTATCCTTCTCAGGATCCAACTAAGCGAATTACATGGGAAGAACTAGCGGACAACAGCAAGAAAATTGTTGACGCAAAAGTTGCTGACTATGGTTTCTTGCTAGAGCAGGTAGAAAATTACTACCAGATTCAGGCGTTAGTTGAGTCTGCTGGTGGTGGCTCAGGAATCACAGGTAAAGACATGCTTACTCCAAACATTCAGAACGCTGGATGGTTGAAAGCCATGCGGTTCTATCAAGACAGTTTCAAAAACGGCCTGCAGCCTAAGGGTGTTGGTGGCTTTGACACTGGACCGATGTTTACAAGCGGCAAGATGGCATACTTCCTCGGAGGACCTTGGGATATCTTCATCTTCTCCGGAAGCAACATCAACTGGGGCGTCGCGGCTCACCCTTACTTTGCTGGAGGCAAAGCAGTAACACCAACAGGATCTTGGTCACTTGGTGTCAACTCAGCCTCTAAGAAGAAAGAAGCTGCAATAACCTTCGTCAAGTTTGCATCGCTTACAGAAGCTGGGAACCTCGCAGTTGCAAAGGGCATCGGTTCGATCCCAGCGCACAAGACTGCAGTTCCAAAGTATCTAGTAACCCTGGATGCAGTAGCGGGAGCCAAATCAGCTGGAGTTTCTAAGCTATTGACTCACGAGGTGTCAAAAACTGCTGTTCCAAGACCTGCAACCGTGGGCTTTGTTCAGTTCAATGACATCTTAAACAAGGCGTTTGGTGACATTAGAAACGGTTCTGATATCGCTACCAGACTCAAGCAAGCGTCAGCGTCGCTTGGTGAAGCTTGGAGTCTATTTAAGTGACATCCCTCAACAGAACCTCGAACTCCCCCCTCATTTTGGGGGGAGTTCGAGGCTCTGGCTCTAGAGCGAGAAACAGCAATTTATTCATTGCGCTTCTATTTTTAGCTCCAGCCCTGGTTTCCCTGGTTGCAATGAGACTGCTGCCTGCCGGTGTTTCATTAATTTCTAGCCTCAACGAAACGAACGTATTTACACTTGAGCAAACATTTGTTGGCGCGCAGAACTACATAGATCTAATTAACAATGCAGAATTCTTAAATACAGTCAACGTCACACTTGTTTTCTCTCTAATTATTAACCCCCTACAAATTTTCATATCTACGCTTTTAGCACTGCTTTTTACTCGTAAGTTTCCTGTGCGTGGCCTACTACGTAGCTTGGTTATCTTCCCGGTAGCTGTGCCACCAGCCGTTTCAGCCGTTGTCTGGAGCGCAATCTACAGACCCGATGGCTTGGCAAACGCCTTGCTAAGAGGAGCAGGCCTTCCAGAGCAAGAATGGCTGACGTCTTCCAACCTGAGTCTTTTCTCCGTGATGATTCTTTTGTCTTGGATTGGCTGCGGCTACTGGATGCTTTTTCTGATTGCTGGAATTAATGACATTCCTGAGGAAATTTACGAAGCAGCCAAAATCGATGGCGCCGGCTTCTTTCGACAAACAATTAGTATCACTCTTCCACTGTTGCGACGCCCCTTGACTTTTGTTTTAGTCGCGGACACCGTGTCTAACTTTCTTGTTTTTGCACCAGTTTCCATTCTTACAAACGGGGGACCTGAGGGCAGTACCTCGCTTTTGATGTATGACATTTTTACCCGGGCCTACAGCTACGGAGATACTGGAAAGGCCTCCGCTGCTGTTTTCATTCTTGTGGTGCTAATGCTTATGGCCGTGTCGATGCAGTTCATTCTTTTGCGAAGCAAGGATTGAGGCAAACTTGTTTCAGAAAAAATCGTTGAGGGCTTTGATTGTTTTGCTAGTTGCACTGGCAACAGCAACTTCATTTGTCCTTCCACTGGTCTGGATCTTCACAAATTCCTTCAGGCCAGGCCTCGACACGTTTAATTATCTAGAACCAATCAGAGTTGATACTTTTGTTGAACTTAATCCAATTTTTGATAATTACTTCGCGCTGTGGGGCGGTGAACTTGGCTTAGCTATCTTGAATTCTCTAACAGCGGCAACATGGGCCGTGATTGTTGGACTAGCTGTTTGCTCAACTGCAGCCTTCGCCCTCTCCGCAATTGATTTCAAGGGCTCGGGCATAGTTTTCGGTGTTGTCATAGTGACTTTGCTTATTCCATTTGATGCGATTGCAATTCCCCTTGCTCAGCTGTTCAGGGACTGGGGTCTGCAAGACACAATGGCAGGCCTAGTGTTACCTGGCATTGCGAATGGAATGGCTATTTTTATGCTTAGAACCTTTTTTCTCGCAATTCCCAAAGAGCTGACAGATGCCGCTCGCGTTGATGGACTTGGATGGTTTGGCATCTATTACCGAATATATATGCCGCTTTCCATTGCCCCATTAATTGGTGCTGGGCTAATGCTCTTCCTTTTCCAATGGCACTCATACGTTTGGCCATTACTCATTGGCACTTCAGAGGCCACTCTGTTGGGCCCAATTGCACTGGCAAACCTCAAAACCCAATATTCAGTTGATTATGGTTTGCTGTTTGCCGGCTCTGTCGTTCTTTCAGCAATCCCCTTGCTTTTGATTTTGCTGGGCCAAAAGCAATTCATGCAAAGTCAAACCGCATCAGGAATTAAATAATGAAGCAAACATCAGGAATACACCTAATTCTCGACACAGACATTGGTAGTGATGTCGATGACGCGATGGCGCTCCTTCAGTTACTCGGCACGAGCTGGGCAAATAATATGTCTGTTACAACTGTTTACGGAGACACCAGGCTGCGCGCGCAAATCGCAATGCGCTACTGCAAATTGGCGGGAAAGTCGGTTCCCATCTATGCAGGCGAGAAGACCCCATTATCAAAAAAAGATGTATGGGTTTCTGGCCTTGAGGGAAGTCTTCATGATGACCTGGAGAATGAACCAGTTTCTGACCTTGACGCTGTAGAGCACATGCTTAGTGAGAGTAAGCGGCAGGGAGGGGAGTTAATTGTCCTTGCAATCGGCCCACTGACCAATGTGGCCAAGGCCTGTCTAGTAGATCCCGACTTTCCTTCTCGGGTAAAAAAACTATTCATTATGGGTGGAAATTTTGGTGAATTAAGAGCCGAGCATAATTTCGTGAGCGACATTAGCGCCACAGAAATCGTACTTAATGCCAACTTTGAGATTGTGTTAGTTGGACTCGAGGCGACCAAGCGCATCTCTTTGCCGAACAGCGTCATGGCCACAATCTCTGAGTCAGGACCTGCCGGGCAAAAACTTTACGAAGAAATAATTCAGTGGTCAAAATTTTGGGATGCGAGTTGGAATGTGCCTCACGACCCTGTGTCAGTTTTGACACTCACTCAGCCCGAATTGTTTACCCTGAGCAAAGCAGGGAAGATAGAAATTGAGACCGTTGGGGACTTGGCTGGAAACTCGCGTTTCCAGGCGAGCGCTGACGGTAAACATCAGATGGTTATTGATTTTGACTCTGAGCTTGTCGCCAGCAAGATTGTTGAGGACATAGCTCGAGTTTCTGAAAATCGGTCTGTGTTTTGAGCGTCACAGATCTTCTGGCACTGGCAATCGGATTTGGCCTTGGGGCGATTTTTGCATTATTGCGCCTACCTGTCCCGGCCCCATCGACACTAGGCGGAATTCTTGGTGTAGTCGGGGTTGCACTCGGGGCGTACGTCGTGAACCTAATTCGGTAATAAGCTGCCTAACTTACCAAGCCAGACATAACTAGTAGCTCGCAATTAGTCGCCCACGCGGCAAGATGAAAGTTTGACACCAAAGAATTGCAACCTAGTCTTGTTGGAAAGAAAGGCTTCACATGGAATCCCTAGCAGCTCTCGTCGCCACCATCCTGTTCGGCCTCATCGCCATTGCATTGGTGAACCTAGTGCTTGTGGTTTTGGTTAGAAGAGGCAAGCTCAAACTATGGGTTGGAATTTTGTCTAACAGCATTACCGGCATCGCCGCAATCATTGGTATCAATGGCTCTTGGGTAATTGGGGCAGCACCACTGATTTCTGTTTTGGCAGGATCAATAATTCTTACCCTGCCCAAGAAGAACTAGTAGCGGTCGTCCCTAACCACTTCGACTTCGCTCACCCAGCAACTAACCGCATAGAGCGGGAAGTAGTCGGTCTTTAGTTTTTCTAAGACCTTCTCTAAAACCTCTTCACTGACAACAGTCTCAATGCGCACGTTGCCACCTTCGATGTCCGAGACTCGTTGGTTTCTGGGGCCTGCGCCATGGGCGATGGAGGATGTAAAGCCCTTCGCCCCGCACTCAACGATGTCCTCTTCGAGTCTGTGCGCAAGCGAGGACTCAATGACCATAGTCATCAGTTTTCTCTTTTTTAGAATCACAGACCCACTCCTTCAAGAAATTGACTAACAGCAAGCATGACAGGTATTCCGATTGTCAGATTGAAGGGGAAGGTAATTCCCAGCGAGGCAGAAAGATAAATACCCGGTGAGGCCTCAGGCAACGCCAGACGCACAGCGGCGGGAGCGGCAATGTATGAAGCACTGCCCGCCAAGATTCCCAGTGCAGCGCTGCCTGCCAGGCTCATTCCTGTCAGCTGACCCACCAAGACACCTAGTGAACCCGCAATGATCGGGAAACTGGTTCCAAAGATAAACAGGCTCACTCCTACTTGTTTGAGATCTTTGATTCTTCTTCCAGCAACCATTCCAAGCTCAAGTAAGAAGAGTGTTAGAACTCCGGTGAACAAACCAGCAAAGAAGTCATCAATCCTTGCGTAACCAGCAGAGCCGGTTAGGAAACCAAGGGCTACACCACCAACCAATAGGAAAATAGATTTTCCAGTGAGGATCTCTCTCAGCGATTCTCCCCAGCTGATGTTTCTGGTGATGCCCTTAGCGGCAAGAGCAAGTCCAATGATGATGCCTGGTATTTCCAAAACAGCAAGAAGGGTGTTTACGTACCCCTCGACCTGAAGATTCAGTGACTCAAGAAAAACAATTCCGGCCGTAAATGTGACCAGTGACGTTGAGCCGTAGTGAGCAGCCAGAGCACCGCGATTGGCAACATCTAACTTGGTGAAGCGAAGCAAATAGAAGGCCGCCACTGGAATCACAATGCCAAGAGCAAGAGTTCCCAGCAGTGGCCCAATTATTTGGTCGAAGCTGGATTCACTCAGCGCCACCCCACCCTTGATACCAATGCCGAGCAGTAGGTAAATGGAAAGCGCTTGGTAGACGGCATCCGGCAGCTTCAGGTCTGAGCGAAGGGCGGTGGCCAGCAGACCTAGCGCAAACGCCAACACCGGCGGTGAAGTCAGGTTGGTGAGCGCTAGCTGCAGGCCGTCCACTCCTACCTCGCGATGCTACCGAGGGCTTTGATCAACTCACCAACGGTGTGACCACCGGAGGTTGAGTGACGCAGCTTCGCCCCGAGATTGATTTCGTAGCGGTTGTTTCTACCCTCTTTGCTCTTGTTCAAATACCCACCATCTTCAAGGTCTTTTAGGACATTGACGATGGAGCGGGTGGTGAGACCTGCCACCTTGGCTAGGTCTTCAATGGTGAGATTTGGATTCTCTGTCAACGCAAGTAATACATGCGCGTGGTGTGAAAGAAATGTCCAATGTTTACTCAACCTTCTTCTTTCCCTTTCTGAAAACTGGTTCTACCTGCTTCCAGTCTTCCTCGGTTGCAGATTCAAAGAATCTCCTGCCATCCACCTCAACTTCGTGGCGACCCTGACCCTTGCTCTTGATGAGCGAGGCGATGATGGAGGTGGCAATAATCAAGATAATTACTGCAAGTGAAATTGTTGTTGGAACTTTGTAGATGTCGTGCAAGAACATCTTGATACCAACCCAAATCAAAATGACTGAGAGCCCCACCTTCAGATAGACAAATCGGTGAATCAGATCAGAGAGCAAGAAATACATCGCTCTTAGACCCAGGATTGCAAATGCATTTGCTGTGAATACCAAGAATGGCTCACTGGTAACAGCAAAGATGGCAGGGATGGAGTCAACAGCAAACACGATGTCGGTGAACTCAACTAATGCGAGAACAATTAGTAGCGGCGTTGCAAATACCACTCCACCAATTCGGACAAACATTCTCTGACCATAGAGCTTGTCGGTTGATCTAACTTTGCTGGTAAACCAGCGGTAAAACTTAGACTCAGTCGGGTTGTAGTGCTGGTTTCTCTGCTGATACATCTTGACACCGGTGTAAATCAAGAAAGCAGCGAAGAGGTAAAGAATCCACGAGAACTGATAAATCAGTGCAGCACCCAGTGCAATGAAGATCCCTCTAAACACCAGTGCACCAACTACACCCAGGAACAGAATGCGGTGCTGATACTCACGTGGAATTGAAAACGCAGCAAAAATCATTGCCCAGACGAAGACGTTGTCGACAGCTAGCGACTTCTCAATCACAAATCCAGAGAAGTACTGCTGAGCAAACTCTGCTCCGAACATCCACCAAATTATGAATCCAAAAGCAATACCGAACGTCACCCAGATTGATGACCAAATGGCAGCTTCCTTAACTTCAATTACTTTGGCATTGCGGTGTGCAAATAGATCAATCGCCAGCATCACCAAAATGAATCCGATGACAGCAAACCAAAGCCATAACGGGACGTCCAAGACTTCTCCTTAGTAGAAATAAATTGCTAGTATTTTATTTCCATAAAATAGAATGTCAAGTAGCCGCTAGATCAAAGTCAGGGCGAACCAGGCTCCAGCGCTTAGTAGGGCAACCAGCAATAGCTGCAGGTTCATCTTCAGTGTGAACTTGGACTCTCCGCGCTGAGCGTGGACGATGATGGCTCCCACCATGGTTAGAACCAGCCCAACACCTGCCGCCACAGCAAACCAAAGAGCCCACTCAAGGCCAACCAGATAGCCAATTGGAGCCAGAATTAGCCCAGCAGCGCCCAGGATCTCAAGCAGTCCAATGGTTTTAGCAACCGAAACCGGCAGCTTTTCTAGCCAGCCAAAGCCGGCTGCCAGCATGGTCTCCTTGCTTGATTTGAGCTTGAAGCTGCCAGCTTTATAAAAACTGAAAGCAGTGAAGGCTGAGATAGCAAAGCCAATGACAATAACCAGTAGATCCATGATTCTCCATTTAGTAAAGTGGGACTAGACAAGTATTGTCTACTATACCTGAAACTAGCTTGTTAGGCTCTAGCGGTGGAAATAAAAGCAGAGTGTGAACGCAAGGCCGGTCAGTGGTGGGTCAAGGTGCCAGCCCTGGACGACCTAATGATCTCTAGCAAGCGGCTAGACCTAGCAGCCGAGCAAATCAAAGATCTGATCTCAGAGCGCGAAGGCGTTGAGAGGTGCGATGTCATCCTCAAGGTCGAAACCACAATTCCAGGAATCATGTGTGATCTGGATGCCGCACAAGAAAAGATGCGCACCGCTCTTCGCATGCAAGATGAAGCCTCCAAAGAAATCAGAGATGTTGTTGCTCGACTTCGAAGCGAAGGACTGAGCATGCGCGACATTGGAGTGCTGCTAAGAATTTCTCCACAACGAGTTGCTCAGTTAGCGGAAAGCGCTTAGAAGTGTCAAAAGTAACGACTGAAAAAGTCGGACACGTTTTAAAGATTGGACTAAATCGTCCAGAGAAAATGAATGCAGCTGATGAAGAAATGCTGCATCAACTCGCTCTTGCCTATGGCGAATTAGAAAAAGACAAAGAACTTCGAGTTGGATTAGTTTTTGC
>JACCED010335310.1_pt1 | contig 11481 bp, 7 predicted proteins | sample 7455021 | NCBI WGS metagenome assembly JACCED01 (sample SAMN15323456, study PRJNA562643) | freshwater metagenome | isolation source: river surface water | place: USA:Blue River Watershed | collected 2017-08-19
ATCAAAATAGAGAATTAAGGGCTGTCTCAAAAGGATGGCCCTTTTAAAGGGTAGCAGGCAGCAGGTAGCGGGTAGCAGGTAGCTGGTAATTTCAACCAATTAATTGACATTAAATTAAAAATTTGAATATTGAAGTATTTGAATACCTTTATTATCATTGAACCCCATAACCCGAATCCATCTACCATCTACCATCTACCATCTACCATCTACCATCTACCACCTACCATCTACCATCTACCACCTACCATCTACCAATAATCAATGAAAATTAAAAGAGATATATCTTGGCTCGCATTCAATCATAGAGTTTTACAAGAAGCACAAGACGAAGATGTTCATTTATATGATCGACTGAGATTCTTGGGAATCTTTTCCAATAATCTAGATGAGTTTTACCGTGTTAGAGTGGGCACACTCACCAAGATGCTCACATTGAATAAAAATACAGCAAAAATTCACCTCGAAGATCGTCCAGAACAAATCTTGCAAAACATCTTAGAAACTACCCAAAAGCTACAAGGACAATTTGACCGAACTTTTGCCCAAATCATTAAATCAATGGGCGGTCAATATCGGATTTATCTCCGAAATGAAAGGCAATTAAATCCCGATCAAAAAGAATGGGTCCAAAATTACTTTGAAGATAAAGTACGCACTCAAATTGTGCCACTCATGATTGAGAGCATGCCCAAAACCCCCATGCTGAGAGATCGTTCTATATATTTGGCTTGCATGTTGGGGAGTTCGATGAATAGCATGCTTCAGCGATTTGCTCTCATTGAAGTTCCAGAAAATAACCTTCCTAGATTCATAAGGCTGCCTTTTTCAGGTGATGAAACACACATTATTTTACTTGAAGATATCATCAAAGGCAATCTTTACAACTTATTTGCACCGTTTGGATTTGATCGATTCAAAAGTTACATCATCAAGGTGACTCGAGATGCTGATATGGATATGGATAATGGATTCCATTCAGACTTGATCAGTGAACTACGTAAAAATCTAAAAAAACGCTCTACTGGTAAGGCCACTCGTTTTGTGTATGACAAAAGAATGGATCCTCAACTTCTTGATTATCTAACTAAGCGCTTGGATTTAAGTAAAAATGCAAATTTGATTTCGGGAGGAAGAATTCATAATTTCAAAGCGTTCATGAACTTCCCCAAAGAAGTTTTCAGTGATATCGTTCCTAGACCTAAACCTTTTGTACATCCGTTGCTTAAGCAACCCTGTAGAATCATGAGTGTTATTGAAGATCGCGATGTACTCCTGCATTTCCCTTACCATTCTTTTGATTCGGTCATAGATCTTCTTCGTGAAGCTGCCATTGATCCTGCGGTGCAAAGCATACATATGACTGTTTATCGTTTGGCAAAAGAATCAAAAGTGATCAATGCCTTGTTGAATGCAGTGAGAAATGGAAAAAAGGTTACTGTTATTTTAGAACTTAAAGCGCGCTTCGATGAAGAAGCCAATCTGCAGTGGAAAACCATTCTAGAAGAGGAAGGGATTCAAGTTTTTGTGGGTGTACCAGAAATGAAAGTTCACGCGAAACTTTGTTTAATTAAAAAAAGAGAATTTAATAAAACCATCAATTACGGATTTATATCAACCGGAAACTTCCACGAAGGAACCGCAGGTTTATACGGCGATCATCTTTTGATGACCACAAAAACCAACATCGTACAAGATATTCAAAAAATATTTCAATGCTTGTCTGACAACCATCCCAATCTTGATATGCTGAAAGAATGCAAAACGCTCATAACCACTCCACATCAGATGCGACCATTTTTTCAAGCTGCCATCAAAAAAGAGATCCAGCAGAAGAAAAAAAACAGGAGAATGATTGTAAAACTAAATAGTTTGGTTGACCCGATTCTCATCCAAGAAATCCAAAAAGCGGCAAAAGCTGGAGTTGAAGTAGATTTGATTGTAAGGGGAATATTTACAGCAAACATTCATCAAGAAAAATACAAAACCCCCATCAAGGCAATAAGTATTGTAGACCAATACCTTGAACACGCGAGGGTATTCATATTCAATAATGATGGCGACCCTAAAGTCTATATTTCGAGTGCAGATTGGATGGTAAGAAACCTAGACCACCGAGTAGAAGTGGCCTGCCCAATTTACTCGAGAACATTTAGGCAAGAACTTCACGACATCTATGAAATACAACTTCTTGAAAATGTGAAAGCCAGAATATTAGATCCAAATCTGAATAACCGATACGTAAAAACCGAGGAAATGGAAACTGAATGTCGTTCCCAAATTGAGATATATAACTATTTAGTTAAGAAGGAATATTAATTTCGAAGCCATGAAACTCGCTAGCATCGACATTGGCTCAAACGCAGCACGACTGTTGATTGCCGAAATCAAATCTCCTACTGACTATTCCAAACTCAATTTATTGCGAATCCCCTTACAGCTGGGATTTGACGTGTTTGAAACCGGACGAATATCCCCCGAAAAAAAAGATCTTTTCATCAAAACCATGAAGGTTTTCAAAGATTTGATGGCTATCTACAGCGTGGAGGATTTTAGAATTTGTGCAACATCGGCCATGAGAGACGCTGAAAATGCTGAGGAAATCACCCAAGAGATTAAAGAAATTACCGGATTGGAAATTGAGGTGATTTCTGGCGATGAAGAAGCGAGCATTTTATATGAAAACCACCTGTCATCCAATCTCCACGATGAACCTTACCAAGCGTTTGTTGACGTAGGTGGCGGAAGTACAGAAATTACGCTGTATGGAAACCAAAAACTAATCAAAAAACATTCATTCAACATTGGAACCATTCGCATTTTGAATGACCATTCGCCCGATGAAGAATGGCAGTTAATGAAAGATTTTTGTAAGAACCACTTAAAATCACAACCCTTTCAATTGATTGGCAGCGGCGGAAATATCAATAAAATTTTTTCTATGTCTAAAATGAAGGATGGTGAGCCTGTAGGATTGAATTTTATAAAGAAGTTACACCAAAACTTGACCGGTCTAAGTCTTGATGAGAGAATAAAATTGTACAATTTAAGGATGGATCGTGCCAATGTCATCGTTCCTGCCCTTCACATTTATTTGAATATCATGAAGTGGGGCGCGTGTAAAGAAATTTATGTCCCGAAAATTGGTTTGGCTGATGGAATAGTGAAGAAATTATATGCAGATAAATATCTTTTATCTGTAAATTTCCAACCATGAAAGTGCCGTACCAAATTCAAAATCTTGAGCAATACCATAGAAATTACCTAAAAAGTATAGAAAATCCTCAGGAGTTTTGGGGAGATGTGGCTTCTCATTTTGATTGGCACGAACCCTGGGATTCAGTTGTAAATTCAGACTTTTCCAATGCCAAAACTACTTGGTTTGAAGGTGCAAAACTTAACATTACCGAAAATTGTATAGATAGACATTTGGAGGAACGCGGCCATCAACCCGCCATCATTTTTGAACCCAATGATCCACAAAAACCTTCTCAAACCATCACCTACCAAGAATTGCATGAGCGTGTTGCAGAATTTGCCACGGTTTTAACCAATATAGGCATTCAGCAAGGCGACCGCGTTTGCATTTACATGGGCATGATTCCCGAATTGGCAATCTCTGTCTTAGCTTGCGCACGAATTGGTGCCATTCACTCGGTTATTTTCGGGGGATTTTCAGCGCAAAGCATTGCAGATAGAGTCATTGACGCAGAGGCTAGCTGCATCATCACCTGTGATGGCGCATATAGAGGAAATAAAGAAATCCCATTAAAACCAGTAGTTGACCAAGCTTTAAAGCTATGTGATACGGTAAGTGAGGTAGTAGTATTCAAGCATACCGGCTCAAAAATTGAAATGTCTCCAGGACGAGATCTTTGGTGGCATGAACAAGTCAATGAAATTAGAGAAGCCGGCATACCTTGGGAAGATCCTGCTAGCGTAGATGCCGAACACCCTCTTTTCATTCTTTATACCTCTGGCTCAACCGGTAAACCCAAAGGCGTGGTACATTCAACGGCTGGATATATGGTATGGGCGAACTATACCTTTGTCAATGTTTTTCAATATCAATCCAACCAAGTTCATTTTTGCACCGCTGATATTGGTTGGATAACAGGACATTCCTATATTTTATATGGTCCATTAAGTGCGGGGGCCACTACCCTCATGTTTGAAGGCATTCCCACTTGGCCTGACGCTGGCCGACTTTGGGATATTTGCCAAAAACATTCTGTTGATATTCTGTATACCGCCCCAACGGCCATCAGATCTCTCATGGTATTTGGTGATGCACCATTGGAAGGCAAAAATTTGAGTCACCTTAAAGTTCTTGGCACGGTTGGCGAGCCCATCAATGAAGAAGCGTGGCATTGGTACAATGAAAAAGTAGGCAACAAAAACGCTCCCGTCGTTGACACATGGTGGCAAACAGAAACCGGAGGCGTGATGATTTCAAATCTGGCTGGTATTACACCTGCAAAACCATCTTTTGCTACCCTACCCCTTCCCGGTATTTTGCCTGCTCTGATGGATGAGAATGGCAACCTGATTCAAGGAAACTCGGTTTCTGGCAACTTATGCATTGCCAAACCCTGGCCCGGTATGATTCGCACGACTTACGGGGATCATCAACGTTGCATTGATACCTATTTTTCAGCGTATCAGGGATATTATTTTACCGGCGATGGTTGTCTCAGAGATGAAAATGGATTTTACAGAATCACGGGTCGTGTAGATGATGTGCTAAATGTCAGTGGACACCGAATAGGCACCGCTGAGGTGGAAAACGCCATCAATATGAATCCTCAGGTCGTAGAAAGTGCTGTTGTGGGTTATCCGCACGACATAAAAGGACAAGGAATTTATGCCTACGTTATTCTCAACGGCGAAGTTCCAGATGAAGCAGCTGCTGCAACTTTGAGGGTGCAAATTCTAGGTACAGTAACCCAAGTTATTGGTCCTATTGCAAAGCCTGATCAAATTCAATTTGTAACCGGACTTCCTAAGACTAGAAGCGGAAAAATCATGCGTAGAATCTTAAGGAAAATAGCCGAAGGGGAATTGCAAAACCTTGGAGACACCACCACATTGTTAGATCCTTTAATTGTAGATTCAATCATTAAAGGTAAATTGTGAATTAATTATTACCGCTAAATTATTATTCTTTAAATTCGCAAAATGGAGAATTTATTGAAAGACGCTCAACTTCTAAGTGCCATAAATTATGCAAATTGGGCGTTAGGCCTGGCTTTACTGATTATTTACACTCTTATTTTTCAAGTATTATTTAGAAAATTTGCATTGGTTGCATCCAATAGAGATGTATTTGCATCAAATTTCATGTTTTTTGCTGTAGCCATTTATTTAATTATCACCACAATCAAATCTTCTTTGGCTCTTTCTTTGGGATTGGTTGGCGCTCTATCAATTATTCGTTTCAGAACAGCAATAAAAGAACCCGAACAAATTATTTTCTTGTTGGCACTGACAGCCATAGCAATTTCATTAGCCGCCGAGCAGTACATTGTAAGCACCATTTCGGTATTGGTATTCAGCATCATTTCAGCCACCCGTAATAAATTTCTATCCTCCAAAAACAGATTGCATAATGATTTCCTTATGATCACATTCAATGAAAATGATCATCAAAAAGCCCAAAATTGCATTCAAAATTTGAGCAATTTGGAGGAGATTTCGAGCATCCACAATTACGACTTTAACGGCGATAATCTGTATAGAATTTTATTTAAACTTGACAATTCCAACCTCGAAATTGTACCTAAAATACATTCCACATTCCAGAATAATCAGATTTCTGAACCTAATATTCGTATCTCTGGCGGCAACGCATAATCTTTCCTGAATTGATAACAAAACATCCGGCCAAGAAAATCACTTTTTGGAAGATTGCAGCATTAATCATGCTGGGATTGGGTTTGCTTGAAATTTTCAGTTACTCAAAATACCACATTCACCTGCCTAAACTCATTCAATTAGGTGTAGACTTTGATATCCGACATAAAGGATGGGAACTTAATAACTATTCCGAAGAAAACATAGAAAACCCTTATGATGTAAAAGACACCATTAAAGTTGAGATGGCTCAGGTTGATTTTGCCTCAATGAATGACGAATGGTTAAAATTTTACAAAAACAAACACCGATTAGATGGTTCTCCTTGGGTAGAAAAAAAAGGCAAATATCGGGCTAAGGTGAAACATCTAAACGGCGACCATAAATGGCACAAGGCTAAAATTTCTATGGTGGGAATGTGGACCGACCACCACCCAAACCTTCAGCGATTTTCAATGAAACTCAAGCTGTCAGGAGACAACCGAATCTTTGGAAGTAAAGCCGTGAACTTAATTCTTCCCGAAACTAGAAGTATCATTATAGACCCACTAGCGAATCAGCTGTATAAAACCCTGTTTAATGGCATGGCCCTGCAGTATAATCCCGTTATTGTTCAATTTCGCAAAAATCAACCTGTATTAATGCTACGTGAGGAAAATTTTGATAAATTCCTCATTGAGCGGAACAGAAAACGTGAAAGCGTTATTTTCGAAAAAGGTTTTGCTGGTGGACTAAAACATCTTCCTGGTTATGAAAAAGAATCCCCACAGGGCGATTTTAATTATGAATTTCCTGATTCTGCTAGACAAGCTGCCCTAAAAAATACGTTGTGGAGACATTTCAACCATCCAACTGACACATTGTTTGAAATGGTTGACAAGGAAAAATTCCTAGGTATGTTGTCCATTGGAATTTTCTTCAAAAGTTGGCACCACCTAGTAGATATTAACCTTCATTGGTATTACAATCCCGTCAATCACAAATTAGAACCTCTAATTCGAGAGGTAGGAATGTATCCAGAATTTGGTTTTAAAACTGAAATTAAATCAGCCACTGACCGCATAAAACACTACCAGTTTCAATTTGATTATTTTCACAAAGAGATTGCCCATGGACTACCAAATTTCATTCATTCGTATACCCAATATCTCAAAAAAACAGACCCCCAATTTTTACACAAATTAGATCTGAACGTATTGAAAGTGGCCTTAGCAGTGCAACAAAAAATCACTAAATATCCCTATCAAAAGCCATTTGAATTGTTGCCCGCCCGTTTTCAACAGGCCCAAAAAGGTATTTTAGATGTACTGAAAATGAGGTATACTGAGCTACTAAAAGTACCATCTCAAAATTACAGAGAAGAATCTCATTCAAATTCAAAAAACATCATTCGCTGGAAAAACAAAGTTGTTTTAAATAAAGATGGGTTCACATTGCATGAAAATCAAACGCTCATCATTGAGCCGGGCACTAAAATTTTACTTTCAGGCAAAAACTGTGTGGTAAAACTCAATGGGAATACTCAAGGAATTGGCACTTCAAACCAACCTATAGTTTGGCTGGTACATCCTGAAACTAGAGGCAGTTTATTCATTGAAAATAAAGGAAAACTTCAACTTTCTCATTGTGTTTTTGATGGGTTTTCGAGCTTGTCTGACGGAATTTGGTCTACTCCAGCGGGAATTACTATACACGAATCTCACGAGGCACAATTTCTCTTCTGCAAATTCAAAAACAACCGAAAAGGTGACGATATGCTGAATCTCTTTGGTTGTAACAACTTTTACATGTGGAAATGCTCTTTTGAGAATGTACTTTCTGATGCCTTTGATTCAGACTTTTCATCTGGCGTGGTAAATCAATGCACATTCCAACATATAGGAAACGACGGAGTGGACGGATCTGGCAGTAATTTAACAGTCATGAACTCCATGTTCAAATTTGTTCAAGACAAAGCAATATCTTCAGGTGAAAAAAGCCAATTCTTTGCTCACCACAACACCATAGATTCTTGCGCTATTGGCTTTGTATCTAAAGATTTAAGTCTGTTAAACGAATCCCACAATACGCTCAGAAACAACCAACTCGATTACGCCGCATTTGTTAAAAAACCAGAATATGGCCCTGCAAGCATTGTGTCAGACAAAGATCTTAACAACTATAAATACCTATTTCAACGCAAATCAATCATAAAACACCGAGCTAAAAAAACAGTCATGATTAAAGACGTTGAATCAAAACTTTACGGAAATGAATTCGGCAGAGCAACCAAAAAATAAATCCGATTATAGATTCGAAAAAAAGTTCATTGCTTCCATCAATGATCTGATGTATATAGAAAATTATATCCAAAGTAAAGGGGCTTCTCCAATCTATCAACCTCGTTGGATCAATAATATTTATACAGACTATGACGACATGCGCAGTCTGCAAGAAAATATTGACGGCCTTTCAGACCGTGTAAAAACTCGTTTTAGATGGTACGGCGATACTTTTGGTGATATCCAAATCAATGCTGAACAAAAGATAAAATCTGACGACGTCAATCGTAAAAATTCCATCAAATTAGACTCATTTAACTTTAATTCCTACAAGGAAGTAAACACCTTGTTTAGTGAAATTTCAGAACGACTACTTCATTTGGATCAAAACGGTATTTTTTGGAACATCACCCAACAACACCCCACCCTCATCAATAGATATCACAGATCTTATTATATGAGCATCGACAATCAAGTTAGAATTACCATTGATTCGAATTTACATTACTACAACTGCCAATTTGAAACCGTTGCTCAACAAGAGCAAATCATCATTGAGCTCAAAAGTCCAAGTGAAAACCTCATTAGCGGTGATTTTCTTCCACTTCAATTGAATAAATCTTCTAAATACGTTGAGGGCATGTTAAGCACAGACCCCGTGTTTATTTGGTAGTTTAGAAAATTCATTTCCAACTAATTTCTTTCTTGAAATTCCCCTAACATATTTTTGTAAATAGTTAGAGGGCTACCATTGATTTATTTTATAAATAAATTATTAATTCTATTTATATTTTTCTACATCAATCTTTTTGTAAATTTGAGTCGGCCTGTTGAACTAAACAGATAACCCACTTGTTAAAAATTAAACAATACATTATAACATCATGTCAGGACACGGATCAAACACAGAAGGAAAATGCCCATTTACAGGGGCAGTTGCATCTAATGCAGCAGGGAAAGGTACTAAAAACCGTGATTGGTGGCCCAATCAGCTCCCATTAAATATTCTTCGTCAGCATTCGAACAAGTCGAATCCAATGGACGAAAGCTTCAACTACCGTCAAGAATTTGCTTCTTTGAATTTGGCTGAGGTTAAAGCTGATATTGAAAAGGTAATGACCGATTCTAAAGATTGGTGGCCTGCTGATTTCGGTCATTATGGTCCGTTCTTTATACGTATGTCGTGGCACTCTGCAGGAACCTACAGAACCGGAGACGGTCGAGGTGGCGCAGGTAGCGGAACTCAGCGCTTTGCTCCTTTAAACAGCTGGCCCGACAATACCAACCTTGATAAAGCACGATTACTCCTTTGGCCCATCAAACAGAAATACGGAAAGAAATTGTCTTGGGCTGACCTTATGATTCTCGCGGGTAACGTAGCCCTAGAATCTATGGGATTCAAAACTTTTGGTTTTGGTGGCGGACGTGAAGACGTTTGGGAGCCGGAAGAAGATATCTACTGGGGTAACGAGCACGAATGGCTCGCTGACAAGCGTTATTCGGGTGATCGCGACTTAGAAAATCCTTTGGCAGCAGTTCAAATGGGACTTATTTACGTGAACCCAGAAGGACCTAACGCAAATCCAGACCCCATCGCTTCTGCACGCGACATACGCGAAACATTCGCGAGAATGGCCATGAATGACGAAGAAACTGTGGCGTTAATTGCCGGTGGACACACCTTCGGTAAAACTCACGGCGCTGGTGATCCTAGCAAATACGTGGGTCCTGAACCAGCAGGTGCACCTATTGAAGAACAAGGTCTAGGTTGGAGAAACACCATGGGTACAGGTCACGGCGAAAATACCATCACTTCAGGTCTTGAGGGAACTTGGACTACCACACCAACCAAATGGAGTAACAATTACTTCGAAAACCTATTCTCATATGAGTGGGAATTATTTAAAAGCCCTGCCGGTGCTCACCAATGGAGACCTAAAAATAATGCAGGTGCAGGAACGGTTCCAGACGCTCATAACCCATCAAAAAGTCACGCACCAACCATGTTAACCACCGATTTGGCGTTAATCATGGATCCTGCATACGAAAAAATCTCTCGTAGATTCTACGAAAACCCTGACCAATTCGCCGATGCTTTTGCTCGCGCTTGGTTCAAATTAACCCACAGAGACATGGGTCCAAAGTCATTATATGTGGGTCCAGAAGTACCAGCAGAAGATCTACTTTGGCAAGACCCTATCCCCGCGGTTAACCACCCTCTGGTTGACAGCAACGACATCGCCGCATTGAAATCTGAGATTTTAAATAGCGGGTTGTCTGTATCTGAATTGGTGGCTACTGCCTGGGCTTCAGCATCTACCTACAGAGGTTCTGACAAGCGAGGCGGTGCAAACGGCGGACGTTTACGTTTGGCTCCTCAGAAATTCTGGGAAGCTAATAACCCATCTCAATTGGGCAAGGTTTTGGATGTTTTGACTAGCATTCAGTCCAAATTCAATTCTGCACAATCTAACGGCAAACAGGTATCTATAGCTGATTTGATTGTTCTCGGGGGATGTGCAGCCGTTGAAAAGGCAGCAAAAGATGCTGGACACAGCAACAGTGTTCCATTCACACCAGGAAGAGCTGACGCTTCTCAAGAAAATACCGATGTAGAATCATTCGGCGTATTGGAACCACAAGCCGACGGTTTCCGCAACTACAGCAAAAAACGCTACAGCGTTTCCGCCGAAGAAATGTTGGTTGACAAGGCCCAGTTGTTGACTTTAACCGCTCCTGAAATGACTGTTTTAGTAGGTGGTATGCGTGCATTGAATGCCAACTTCGATGGTTCGAAACACGGAATCTTCACTGATAGACCAGGTGTTTTATCAAACGACTTCTTCAAGAATTTGCTTGATTTCAACATCACTTGGAAGCCAACATCAGAGCACAAAGATGTCTTCGAAGGCAGCGACCGTGCAACCGGAACCGTAAAATACACCGGTACACGTGTTGACTTAATCTTCGGTTCAAACTCTGAACTTCGCGCCATCGCCGAAGTATACGCCTGTGCTGACGGCGAAGCAAAATTCATAAAGGATTTTGTTGCTGCTTGGAACAAGGTAATGAATCTGTGATTGGTACTGGGTCCTTGGTACCGGGTACCGGGTACCTGGTACCTGGTACAAGGTAGTAGGTAGAGGGTAGAGGGTAATTGGATTTTGGTTTAAGTTAAAGCCAAAACAAGTCCCCCTACCCTGTACTAAGGACCAACTACCATGTAAAAATGTCATTTTGACACTTATGAACCATTGTACATTATCTTTGTTACCAAGATATGACACAAGATATGTTGGTTGGGATTGATGCCTTCGGATTTTACATTCCAAAAAATTATTTACCCATTGAGGTGTTGGCTAATGAA
>JACCED010504085.1_pt1 | contig 11481 bp, 5 predicted proteins | sample 7455021 | NCBI WGS metagenome assembly JACCED01 (sample SAMN15323456, study PRJNA562643) | freshwater metagenome | isolation source: river surface water | place: USA:Blue River Watershed | collected 2017-08-19
CGATTGCGGCCACCACGACGCGAGCGGCGGCGACGGCGGCGCTCGCCATCTTCGCCGTTTCCTTCGGCCTCGAAACCTTCAGCCTCATTCTCATCGACATCCCCATCGGAGAGGCTGGCCTCGGCCAGGCGATTTGGAATGTCGCCCGCGATCTCAGCCATCATCAAGAGGCCGGTATCGGGTGGCTGCGGTGCATCGGGGGAGACATAGCTGGCATCGCGATCACCACGTCCGCCACGGCGGCGACGACGACGGCGACGACGACGGCCTTCGCCATCTTCGCCTTCAGCTTCGGAGCCGTCGGCTTCGGCGCGTTCCTCGGCCTCTTCCTCCTCTTCGATCTCCTCGATCTCTTCTTCCAGATCATCGGGGATCACAGAGTCGATGCGCACGAGGCTCTGGCGGCGCAGATCAATCGGCGGCGTTGCGAGTTCGCCCCGCTCCAATGCGTGATGCACATTGCCAGTCAGCGTATCATCGCCCAGCACGGTGATGGACACGCCAAAACGGGCCTCAAGCTCACTTACATGGGCGCGCTTCTGGTTCAGGATGTAGAGTGCGACTTCAGAGCGCGCACGCACGATCAGATTATATTGAGCATTCTTGATCAGCGTATCTTCCATCACGCGCAGGATATGGAGCGCGATCGAAGCGGTCGAGCGCACGCTGCCGGAGCCCATGCAATGCGGGCATTGCACAGTGGAGCCTTCGAGAACGCCGGTACGCATACGCTGGCGCGACATTTCCAGCAGGCCGAAATGCGAGATACGTCCTACCTGAATGCGCGCACGATCATTCTTCAGCGCGTCCTTGATGCGCCGTTCCACCGCGCGGTTGTTGCGGTTCTCTTCCATGTCGATGAAATCGACGACGATGAGACCGGCCAAGTCGCGCAGGCGCAATTGCCGCGCCACTTCATCGGCTGCTTCCAGATTGGTGCGCAGCGCGGTGTCCTCGATATTGTGTTCGCGCGTCGAGCGCCCGGAATTCACGTCAATCGCCACCAGCGCTTCCGTCTGGTTGATGACGATATAGCCGCCTGACTTCAGCGTAACGACATTGGAGAACATGGCGTCAAGCTGCTGCTCAACGCCAAAGCGCGCGAAGACGGGCTGAGGCTCACGCCATTGCTGGACCGAGCGCACATGGCTTGGCATCAGCAAGCGCATGAAGTCACGCGCCTCGCGATAGCCCTCATCGCCTGCCACGATCACGTCGTCGATCTCCTTGTTATAGAGATCGCGGATCGAGCGCTTGATGAGCGAGCCTTCCTCATAGACGAGATTGGGGGCGGTGGACTTCAAGGTGAGTTCGCGCACCGTCTCCCACATGCGCAGGAGATATTCGAAGTCACGCTTGATCTCAGGGCGCGTGCGGCTGGCACCTGCTGTGCGCAGAATGACGCCCATGCCTTCCGGCACTTCCAGATCCTGTACAAGTTCCTTGAGGCGACGACGATCCCCGGCATCGGTGATCTTGCGGGAAATGCCACCACCGCGCGCGGTGTTGGGCATCAGCACCGAATAGCGGCCTGCGAGCGACAAATAGGTTGTGAGGGCGGCGCCTTTATTGCCGCGCTCTTCCTTGACGACCTGCACCAGCAACACCTGACGGCGCTTGATCACTTCCTGGATTTTATATTGGCGGCGCATACGCGGCGCGCGCATGGGCATTTCTTCGAGGGCGTCACCACCGAGCTGTTCGACCTGCTCAGCTTCTTCCTCGCTCTCTTCATCTTCATCATCGTCTTCGCGTTCGATGATTTCCTCGACATTGCTGGGCAGAGTGTCGATGTCTGGCTGTTCGTCAGACTGATCCTCGCGCGCGATGAGTTCTTCCTCGCGCGGCTCTTCCTCTTCGCGGGCGGGGGCTACGGCAATGATGGGCTCGGCTTTGGGCGCGGGTGCCGCAGGCTCCATCAGCCGTACGGCCTCATCAACCGGCGCATAATAGAAGGGGAACATTTCCGGCGGCGCGGTGAGGGGTGTGCTGCGTGTATCCAGACCTGCATCGCTTGTCACGCGCTCGTCGCGATTATACCGGCGACGACCGCGCTCGCGGCGCCGACGGCTGCGACGTGGACGCTCTTCCTGTTCTTCTTCCTCATGCGCGCGCGCTTCGTCTTCGAGCAGCGCGAGGCGGTCAGCAACGGGGATCTGATAATAGTCGGGATGGATTTCCGAGAAGGCGAGGAAGCCGTGGCGATTGCCGCCATAATCCACGAAGGCCGCCTGTAGCGACGGCTCAACGCGCGTCACCTTGGCAAGATAGATATTTCCACGAAGCTGTTTTTTGTTGGCGGATTCGAAGTCGAAGTCTTCTACGCGGTTGCCGCGCAGCACCACCACCCGGGTCTCTTCCGGGTGAGATGCATCAATGAGCATTTTGTTGGCCATGGGGAACTCGTTGGGCCGTAACCGGCTTCGGCGTCGCGCCTATCCAATGGGAGCGAGCCTGCGCCCGTCCGTAGCGGGGGCGGCGAGGCGACGAAGAGGGTCTTGGCGATAGTCGTTGAAAGGGCACGCAACAACAGTCCGATGGCGCGAGGACGCGCTGGCTGGTTCGATGTTGCGCTTGTGGGTGACAGGGCGGACAAGCCGCCAAAGCTTTGAGATGCGGGGGTCGTGATCAATGCGCCGCGCACAGCTTCATGGCCGACAGCGGCGAGCGCTGCGCGGTTTGAAGTTGCTTGATGTGCCGAGGCAGTGCGGGGCATTCTCTTACGACCTGAACTTGCGGTCGGTGGACCGCTCAAGACCCGGTCCGTGTCGAATTGCGCCGATCTATGACCGAACGACCTATCGACCCGCCCGAAAGCTGCGTTGGAACGCTCATCAGGGGCGGGGAGTGTCGGCGTGGCGCTCCTTGGAGGGCGCGTCACCGCCGGACTCATGTCCCGGACCGGGACGGAGAGACCATAAGGCTTGTCTAGCCCTTTTGGCAAGTAATCCTCATCTGTGGCCTGACAGCCACGCTTTGGCTGAATGCCGGGAAAACCGGCAATTCAGCATTAACCATTTGCCGCCTATCGCATAGGAAGAGCCCCATCGCGATCATCTCGCTCTTTTGGACCCTCATGGCCCGGCTGATCTCCCGCCTTCTTCTTGCGCTTGCCATGCTGGCCTGGCCCAGCCTTGCCGTCGCGCAGCAGGGCCAAGTGGTCGCTCGATCAGTAGATCTGCAGACGGCCGGAGAACTGACGCGGCTGGTCTTTGAGCTGAGCGGGCCCGTGTCGCCCAAAGGCCATGTGCTGGCGCAGCCTGACCGGGTGGTGGTGGATCTGCCGGAGATCACGTTCAAGATTGATCCGGCCACGGGGCGCGGTCCCGCGGCGCCCAAGCCCGATCCCCGACGCCGTCAGATGCAGGCGGCGCAGCCCCTTTTGGGGGCGGTCGCCTCCTATCGCTTCGGTCTCGTAGCGCCGGGCAAGTCTCGCATCGTGATTGATCTCACCCATCCAGCCCGGATCGCCCGACTGGTCAGTGAGCCGCTGCCGGGCGGGCAGGGCGCTCGTCTGGTGATTGAATTGGGCCGGACGGATCAAGCGAGTTTCCTGGCAGAGGTGGCCAAATCAGCCGAGGCGCGGCCTGCGTCAGCGACCATGCCCCTGAGTGCGGGCCAGGCAAGCGGTGGCTTGCCGATCGTGGTGCTGGATGCGGGGCATGGCGGGATTGATACGGGGGCTCATGCGCTCAATGGTGCGCTTGAGAAAGATATTGTTTTTGACTTCTCCAAGGCGCTGGCAGCCCGCCTTGAGCGCGGCGGGCAGGTCAGGGTTGTGCTGACCCGCGAAAGCGATGTTTTCGTCGCCTTGGGGGAGCGTGTGCGGCGGGCGCGTGCTGTGGGTGCGGCCCTGTTCATCTCCATCCACGCCGATACGCTGTCTTATGATGGCTCGGTCTCTGGCGCGACCGTCTATACCGTCTCCGACCGCGCCTCGGATGCGGAAGCCGCGCGCGTGGCGGAGAAAGAAAATCAGGCCGACATAGTTGCAGGTCTCGACGGGGCTGAAGACCAGAGCGATGTGTCGGACATTCTGTTCGATCTCACCCGCCGCGAAACGCGCGCCTATAGCCATGTCTTTGCGCGCACGCTGGTCGGTTATTGGCAGGAGATCGGCGCCCTGAACAAGAACCCGCATCGCTCGGCGGGTTTTAGGGTCCTGAAAGCCCCTGATGTCCCATCGGTTCTGCTGGAGCTGGGTTATCTGTCCAGCAAGAGCGACCTTGCGAGCCTGACCTCCCCCCAATGGAGGGACAAAGCGAGCGAACTGGTCGCCAAGGCCGTTGAGGGTTTCTTCAAGGACAGGGCAGGGGTTGGCGCCAAATCGCCCTGACGCCCACAAAGTGACACAAAAGAGAGCAAGGAGTGGGGCTCGCGCTGGTCGCGACTCGTCTTGCCTGCTAGGAAGACGCGCATCCGCTTAGAACGCCCGCAGGTCGGCGGCGTTGGTGAGATTTGGACGGAAAATGGGTTTGATCAGGGGCTTCGCCCGCTTCCTCGGCTTCCTGTTTGCAACTGGCACAATCATCGCTGTGCTGGGTGCGGCAGCCGCTGGGCTGGTGATCTGGCACTATCAGCAGGATCTGCCCGATACTGCGCAATTGCAGAAATATGAGCCGCCCGTGATGACGCGCGTTCATGCGGGCGATGGGTCCATCCTTGCTGAATATGCACGTGAGCGGCGTCTCTACCTGCCAAGCTCAGCCGTGCCCGCTATGGTCAAGCAGGCCTTCATCTCGGCGGAAGACAAGAATTTCTACACCCATGGTGGCATCGACCTTGAAGGCATTGCACGTGCGGTGGTCATTCTGTTTCAGGGTCGCCGGATGCAGGGTGCCTCGACCATCACGCAGCAGGTCGCCAAGAATTTCTTGCTCACCAATGAGCGCAGCTTTGAGCGCAAAATCCGGGAAATCTTGGTCGCCTTCCGCATCGAGGCCGCCTATTCGAAAGAACGCATTCTTGAGCTTTATCTGAACGAGATCTATCTCGGTCTCGGCAATTACGGCATCGCGGCTGCGGCGCTCAATTATTACGGCAAGTCTGTTCATGAACTGACCATTGCAGAGGCTGCCTATCTCGCGGCCTTGCCGAAAGCGCCTAGCGATTTGCATCCGTTCCGCAACCCATCGGGTTCCATCGCACGCCGTAACTATGTCATCGACCGCATGGTCGAGAATGGCTACATTCCGCGCGAGGTTGGAGCCAAGGCGAAGTCCGAACCGCTTGGCGTCAATCCGCGTGTGCTCTCGCCCAACACTTATGCTGCGGGTTTCTTCGCTGAAGATGTGCGCCGGATCTTGTCCGAACGCTATGGCGAAAAGAAACTCTATGAAGGCGGTTTGTCAGTTCGCACCACGCTCGATCCCAAGATGCAGCTGATGGCGCGCAAGGCGCTCGTCGATGGGCTCGTGCGTTATGACGAGGCGCAAGGTTTCCGCGGTGCGATGCGCAATATCCGCATTGATGTTGATTGGGGCCTTGCACTTGCAGAAGTGCCCGCTTTGGGTGATGTGCGGCCTTGGCGTTTGGCGGTTGTGCTTGATGCAACGGATGGTTCAGCCCGCATCGGCTTGCAGCCCCCACGCGAGAAGTCGGGCGAAGTTAGCCGCGAGCGTCAGACGGGGACCTTGCCGCTCGATGGCATTCGCTGGACGAAGCGTAATTCAGTTCGCCAACTCTTGCAGGCAGGCGATGTGATCTATGTCGAGCCAGTCGATGACAAGCCGGGGCAGTGGCGCTTGCGTCAGATCCCCGAAGTGTCGGGCAGCATCGTTGCGATGGATCCGCATACGGGTCGTGTGCTGGCAATGGTGGGCGGCTTCTCGTTCGATCAATCCGAATTCAACCGCGCCTCACAGGCCTATCGTCAGCCGGGCTCATCTTTCAAACCCTTTGTCTATGCGACTGCACTCGATAATGGTTATACGCCATCGTCAACCGTGCTTGATGCGCCGATTGAAATTGACATGGGTAATGGTGAAATCTGGCGGCCTGAAAATTATGGCGGGACTTCGGGGGCCTCGCCCCATACGCTGCGTTACGGCATTGAGCGGTCCAAGAACCAGATGACAGTGCGTCTGGCGCGCGATCTTGGAATGCCTGTCGTCTCTGAATATGCGCGGCGTTTCGGGATCTATGACGATATGCCTCCCTACCTTGCAATGTCATTGGGCGCAGGTGAGACCACTGTGCTGCGCATGACAGCGGCCTATTCCATGCTGGTCAATGGTGGGCGCCGGATCAAGGCGACTTTGATCGACCGCATTCAGGATCGCTATGGTGCGACGATCTATCGTCATGATGAGCGCATTTGCGAGGGTTGCGCTGCACCGGGCTGGCAGCCCGGTCAGGCAGAGCCGAAGCTGATCGACCAGCGCGAGCAGGTGCTCGATCCGCTTACCGCTTATCAGATCACATCCATCATGGAAGGCGTCGTCATTCGTGGCACGGCGACCTCCATTCGCGCTGTTGGAAAACATCTTGCAGGCAAGACCGGCACAACCAATGATGCGAAGGATGTATGGTTTGTTGGCTTCTCGCCCGACCTCGCTGTCGGCGTCTTCATGGGCTATGATCGCCCGCGCTCGCTTGGCAATACGGCGACGGCAGGCATGTATGCAGCCCCCATCTTCCGCGATTTCATGATGGCTGCTCTGAAGGACAAGCCCGACACACCTTTCCGCGTGCCGCCCGGTATCAAGCTCATTTCGATTGATCCGAAGACGGGTCTGCGTTCGAGCGGGCAAGGTACCATTCTCGAAGCGTTCAAGCCGGGCACGGCGCCGCCGGAAAATCTCTCGGCTGCTGCCATGGAAGAGTTCCGCGAAATTCCCAATGCAGATCGCGGCGTGGGGACGGGGACGGGCGGTCTCTACTAGTTCCTTTACAGACGCGCCTCGCGCGCCTATTTTCCCGGCCCATTCAAGGCGCGCGCTCTTGCGCGCCTTTGACTTAGAAAGAGACGGAACTCATGCGCGCGGAAGCCGAAGCGCTGGTCGAACAGATCAAGCAGTCCATGGGACTGCTGAGGAGGCATCTTTGACGTCGATGCTTCCACACGACGCCTTGCCGAACTGAACGCCAAGGTCGAAGACCCTAATCTCTGGAACGATGCCGATGCCGCGCAAAAAATCATGCGCGAGCGGACCGAGCTTGAGGATCGGCTGGGCGCATTGTCGCGTTTCGAGCGCGAGCTTGATGATGCGATCACGCTCGTTGAATTGGGCGAGGCTGAGAATGACACGCAGACCGAGCAGGAAGGCGTCTCCATTCTCAAAAGCCTGAAAAGCGAGGCCGAGCGTCGTCAGATTGAAACGCTTCTGTCTGGCGAAGCTGATGCCAACGACACCTATGTCGAAGTGCATTCGGGTGCGGGCGGCACAGAAAGCTGCGACTGGGCACGGATGTTGTCGCGCATGTATGCGCGCTGGGCGGAGCGCCGCAAATTTTCGGTCGAGGTGATCGAAGAGACGCCGGGCGAAGAAGCGGGGATCAAGTCGCTCACGCTGCTCATCAAGGGCCACAATGCGCATGGCTGGCTGAAGACGGAGTCTGGGGTGCATCGTCTCGTGCGCATCTCACCCTTCGACTCCAATGCGCGTCGCCATACGAGCTTTGCCTCTGTGTGGGTCTATCCTGTCGTTGATGAGCGCATCAATATCGACATCAATGAAAGCGATTGCCGCGTTGATACCTATCGCGCCTCAGGTGCAGGCGGTCAGCACGTCAACAAGACGGACTCGGCAGTGCGTATCACGCATATTCCGACCGGCATCGTTGTCGCATGTCAATCTGAGCGTTCCCAGCACAAGAACCGCGCGACTGCATGGAACATGTTGCGTGCGCGCTTGTATGAGCGTGAGCTTGAGATCCGCGAGGCGGCCGCCAATAAGGCAGCTGAATCCAAAACTGATATTGGGTGGGGTCATCAAATTCGCAGCTATGTGTTGCAGCCTTATCAGATGGTGAAGGATCTGCGCACGGGTGTCGTGTCGGGCACGCCTGACGATGTGCTCGATGGGGATCTTGATCAGTTCATGGAAGCCTCACTTGCCCAGCGCGTCTATGGTGGTGGGCCGGAAAGCGTCGAGGACGTGGACTAACGCTGAAGTTTTGCGCCAGCACGCAAGAAACGCATCGGATCGGTGGCCTCGCCGTCGATCCGAACTTCATAGTGGAGATGGGGGCCGGTGGAACGTCCCGTTGAACCCACCCGCCCAATCATGCTGCCACGTTGCACGCTCTGGCCTTCAGTCACATTAATCGCAGACAAATGGCCATAACGGGTCGAAATGCCATTGGCATGTTCGATTTCAACCAGATTGCCATAGCCTCCCGCCCAACCCGCCGTGACAACCTTGCCCTGCGCTGTGGCCTTCACTGGCGCGCCTGCTTCATCGCGCAGATCAACGCCTGCATGAAAGGCCGGGCGACCAAAAAACGGGTCAATGCGCGTGCCGAAATTGGATGACAGATCGCCGCCTTGCAAAGGCCGCTCCAAAGGCAGAGACCGCATCGCATGAGTGAGCCGCGCAATCATGAGAAAATCTCCGGATGCCCGGTGAAGCGCGCGTTCGAAGGAGGAGCCATTCGGGTCTGTCCTGAGGGGCACAAAGGGGCCGCCAATCCCGGTGGGAGCTTGCTCTAGCCTGTCAGCTGGCAGCCCTGTCTCGCTCAATACGGTGCGCAGGCGCTGCGCCTGTACTCGCGCAACAGTTGCAACGCGGCCGACGGCGTCCACCTGCTCGCGTTCGATCTTGTCGAGGCTGCGCGCGAGCAGACTCAGGCGCTCGCTCATGGGTGCGCTGTCATCTTGCAACATGGAGCGCGGCAGATCGCCGTCCCGGTCGAGCTTTGTGCGCAGTTCCACACCATCAGGCCGCGGTTTGTTGGAGGGAGAAGGCTCATTGGATGTGACATCATCTTGCTGCGGAGCAGGCACTTGCGTCACGGGGGCCTGACGTGGGCTTGCGCCTTTGCGAGCGGGTGGAAGCGGCGCCATTACGGGAGGTGGCGTGGGAGTTGCCGACACAGGCGCGGGAATGGAGCCAACCTGATCGGCCAGAGAGGCGATCATGGTGGCGCGCGATTCAAGTCGCGCCTGTCGGGAAAGCAAGTCATGCACGCGCCCCTCGATCGTGTTTTGATCAAGCAGCTGGCGGCTCATGACACGATCCACCTGCCGGCGCAGTGTTGCGATGCGGTCCTCAAAGTCGAGTTGCTGATGTGCTTGCCGGGCGAGCAGATAGTGCAAAGCCTCGTCACGCCAGATCATCCAGCAAGCACCAGCCGCGGTCCTGGTGAGGAGAATGGGCAGAATGACAGCAATACTCAGCAGCAAAGGGCTTTGCAGGCGAAACTGATACGTCTTTCCGTCGTGAGACAGGCGCAATAAACAAAGCGCAGCGTCAGACCCTGAATGGGGCGGCATGATGGGCAATGCTCCAAAGAAACATGCCCATCTCGCTGAAGAATGGTTAATGAAGGCTAAGGCTCAGTCGAGCGCTTTGGCAGCTTCGAGCACCTCCTCCGCATGTCCGGGCACCTTCACCTTGTTCCAGACGCGCGCAATCTTGCCCTTGCGATCAATCAGGAAGGTGGTGCGCTCAACGCCCATATATTTACGGCCATACATGCTCTTCTCTACCCACACTCCATAGGCGGAGAGCATGGTCTTGTCCTCGTCGCTGATGAGGGGAAAGCCAAGTTTGAACTTCTTCTTGAATTTGTCGTGGCTGTCTACCGAATCAGGCGAGACACCGATGACCGCTGTTTCCACCTTGGCGAATTTCGCCTTGAGCGCATTAAAGTCGATCGCCTCCTTGGTGCAGCCCGACGTGTTGTCCTTGGGGTAAAAATACAGGACGACCTTCTGCCCCTTGAGGGAGGAGAGGCTTAGCTTGGTGCCGCCATCGCAGGGCAGGTTGAATGCGGGGGCGCGGTCGCCTTCTGCGGGTGTTCCAGCCATGGGCAATGCCTTCCTTTTGCTCGAATGGACCGGCAAATCCTACGCTTGGCTTGCGTCTTCGGATGAATGCGCGGCAGTTAAGCTGTAGAATAGCGACTCGCTGCGATATTGTCCCGGCGAGTGGAAGGTCAGGATCAGGTGGTTGAGGCGCGAGATCAGATGTCGGGGGAGGGGGACGCAGCGCTGCGTCTGCGCGCCCGCGTGCCCCGCCGTCGCCGCTGGCTGCGCCGCACGCTGATCCTTTGCACCTTGCTAGGTTTGCTGGTCGGTCTTGGCGTCGGCGCCCTGCTGTTACGGCTCGCGGCTGGGCCGATCTCATTGGCGGATTTTCGTAGCCGTATCGAGGCTGAACTCGATCAGCGCATCGGGCCGGGTTATTCCGTTCGCTTCGATGATGCGCGCATCGAGAATGGCGAACATGGGCCGGGTCTTTCGGTTGATGGGCTTGTCATCCGCAGTCCCGATGGCCGTTCCATCATTTCCGCGCCACATGCGCAGATGACAGTGCATCTGTCCTCACTGATGGTGGGGCGCGTCACGCCGAAGCGATTGCAATTGAGCGATGTCGATTTGCGGCTCTCTGTGTTGCCCGATGGAACGATGACTGTTTATGCCGGTGAGGCCGAGGTCATCGTGAAGGATCTGCCGACAGATGCAGCCTCACCGCCCGCGCCGTCTGTTCCTCGCTCGGCTGCCGTCATGGCGCGTGCGGCGCAGGCCGTGAAAGGTTTGATCGACATCGCGACTGGTCATGATCCTTTGCTCGGTCCCTTGAAGGAAGTGGCAATCACGCGCACAAGGCTGACGGTTGAGGATCGTTCTTCCGGTCAATCAACGCTTTTCAACAATGTCGAGCTGGCCTTTGCGCGGAGCGCGTCACAGGCGACAGCCAGTCTGAGTGCAGAGGGGCCAAATAGCCGCTGGCAAATGTCCGCCCGCGCCTTGCGGCGCGATGAGGCCGTTGAGGTTGAGGTCAGCGATCTGACGATTGATGAGCTTCAGCTGATCGCTGGTTTGCGCGATATGCCTTTTGACATTGATACGCCGCTCTCGCTGAAGATGCGTCTGGCGGTTGGCGCAGATGGGCGTCTGGCCGACTCTTCCGCGCAGATCTCGGTGGGGCGTGGCTATGCCTATTTTCATGATCCCGATCATGAGCCCATGCGCATTGACCAACTGACGGCGCGAGCGCGCTGGGATGCACAGGCCCAGCTCTTCCAGATTGACGAGGTGGATTTTCGCAGTGCTTCCACGCGGGTCATGGGCCGGTTGAGTATTGAGCCGCCACATGCTGTGGGCGAGAGCTGGAAGATTGACGGTGTGACGCTTCCCGGAAGTGCCTTCGGTGCAGAGAGACCCGGCGAAGGTCCCATCGTCATCGAACGGGGCATGGTTTCGGCAACTCTGGATGTTGCAGAGAAGCGGTTGACTGTTTCGCGCATGGAACTGACGGGGCCGCAGATCAGTGTGGCCGTTTCGCTGGAGTCGTTTCAGGATGTAGATGGGCC
>JACCED011412222.1_pt1 | contig 11479 bp, 13 predicted proteins | sample 7455021 | NCBI WGS metagenome assembly JACCED01 (sample SAMN15323456, study PRJNA562643) | freshwater metagenome | isolation source: river surface water | place: USA:Blue River Watershed | collected 2017-08-19
ACCCGTATTCAGGGTAAGATGGACATCGGAACAGGAAATCCTGTTTCGGTTATTGATGTTGCTCGCGAGTTCGGATACCGTGATGTTCCGATTCGTGAAGTGACTGGTGAACGGATTGTCACTCATGCTGACAATTCTAAATTACGCGAACTTGGGTGGGAACCCAAATTTGATATTATGAAGGAAGTGAAAAATGAACGCATCAAAAGAACAGTTCCTCTGGGTGGAGAAGTATCGTCCGCATAAGTTGGATGATTGTATTCTCCCAGATGATCAACTAAATACCTTCCGCCAGTTTGTTGAGTCTGGCGAAATTCCTAACATGCTTCTCTGCGGTTCAGCAGGCGTCGGTAAGACTACCATTGCTCGTGCTATCTGTGAAGAACTCGGTTGCGATTATATCATCATCAACGGTTCAGAAGAATCAGGTATCGATGTTCTCCGCACCAAGATCCGAGACTTCGCATCATCCGTGTCTTTCGGAGGTAAGACTAAGGTAGTTATCCTCGATGAGGCGGATTATCTTAATCCCAACTCGACCCAACCTGCGTTGCGCGCATTCATCGAAGAGTTTGCAAACAACTGTCGGTTTATCTTCACCTGTAATTTTAAGAATCGTATCATCGCTCCTCTTCACAGTCGGACTGCTGTCATCGAATTTAAGTTGACCAAGGCAGATCGTCCGAAGATGGCAGGTCGTTTTATGAAGCGTCTTGGTGAGATTCTTACTACAGAAGGTGTAGAATACAACGAGCGAGTTATTGCTGAAGTTCTCAAGAAGCACTTCCCTGACTATCGCCGTGTTCTGAACGAACTTCAGCGTTACAGCGTTTCGGGTGCGATTGACGAAGGTATTCTCGTCAATGTCCAGGAAGTAAACATGAAAGAACTCGTTTCTTCTCTGAAGGCAAAGGACTTCAAGAAGATGCGGACTTGGGTTGTTGAGAATATTGACAACGATCCGAACCTGATCTTCCGCAAGATCTATGACACTATTCTTGATGAAGTCAAGTATCCCTCGCAGTTGGTTCTTCTTCTAGCAGACTATCAGTATAAGGCAGCGTTTGCTGCTAATCCTGAGATTAATCTGGTTGCATGCCTTGCCGAAATTATGGCAGCGATGGAGTGGAAGTAATGACTGGGGTTCTCGACGGACTGGGAACTCCAAAAGTTGAATACGATCCTGAGGAGTTTAAGGAAAAGAAGAAATCGATCTCTCCTTTCGATTTCATCAAAGATATTAACTACGAAAAAAAGAATCTCGTTGTAGACGATTGGTCGGAAAAGCAATACAATCCATGGATCATTAATCGTGGTCTGAGTTTTAGTATTGATACTGTCCACCCTGCAAACGAAATGAATTGTCGTCCCCACCTTGATAAGAGCATGCAAAACATGTATCTTATAAATACTATTCGCGCTAGGAAACGGTTTGATAAGTGGATCAAAATCGAGGACGATGCCGAAGTGGAGATGATTAAAGAGTATTATGGTTATAGCAATGACAAGGCTCGCCAAGCACTCGCAATTCTCTCTGAAGAACAAAAACAAATAATAAAAGAGAAATTGTATAAAGGTGGTAGAAAATGAGCGAAGATTTTTTTGACATTGATTATCCAGGGTATGCACCACTGGAAGTCAATCTGAAGAATCCTGACGACTTTCTGAAGGTACGAGAAACTCTGTCTCGCATTGGCGTCGCGTCCCGTAAAGAAAAGATTCTCTATCAGTCCTGTCACATTCTGCATAAGCAGGGCAGATACTTTATTGTTCACTTCAAGGAACTCTTTGCCCTCGACGGTAAAGATGCAGACTTCAGCGACAATGATCTGCAGCGTAGAAATACCGTCGCGCATTTACTTGCGGACTGGGGATTGATTACGATTCTAAATTCAGAAATTCATCAGGATAAGGCACCTCTGAATCAAATCAAGGTGATCGCGTTCAAGGAAAAGAATGAGTGGGAACTTGTTCAGAAATATAACATTGGACGCAAAAAGTAATTGACTTTTAATTGAAATTCTAGTATAAATAAAAGGTGCCATGCTTCGGATGGCACCTTTTTGTTACTCGCTTAATAGGAGAAAATAAATGACTTGGAAATTCGACCATACTTTTGCACAACTTCCAAACATCGACCGTTATTTCGTTGGCGCCGATCGCGTCATGAAGAAGTTGGCAGACATTGCTGACCAGTCGGTGCAGGTTGCAGCAAAGTATCCTCCCTACAATATCAAGAAAGTAGACGAAGATCGCTACGTTATCGAAATGGCAGTTGCTGGTTTCGGTAAGACCGATCTTGATATTGAATTACAAGAAGGCAAGTTAAAGGTAAGCGGAAACGTCAAGTCTGACGAAGATGCTGAATATCTTTACAAGGGAATTGCCGAGCGAGGTTTCACTCGCGAATTTACTCTTGCCGACAATGTCGAAGTCAAGAGTTCGTCGTTGGTAAATGGCATGCTCAAGGTTTGGCTTGAGGCATTTACCCCAGAGGAAAAGAAACCAAAGAAGATTGACATTGCTGATTCCGATGCGGAAACAGATGGTGCAGAATCGACTGCCGAGTTTCTTGCAGAACATGAGGAAAAGTAATGTTTAACCATAAATTTGTGATTCCTGTCTCGCAGGCAGGACATCTTTCTGTCGCTGCCATGTGCTTTGTGTGCATGTATGCGATCTTAACTATCTAAGGTGAATGCTATGTCCAATATCAAATGTTTGAAGTTAATCAGTGGTGACGAGGTCATCGCCGATATCGATGAAGGAATTGAAGGTCTTGTTATCCTGAAGAAACCGCTACAGATTATGATGATCCCGAATCAGAATAATCAGTTTGGTATTGGACTAGCACCCTTCTGCCCATATGCGAAGGACGATATCGTTCCCCTTCGCTCTGGTGCAATTATTACCATTTTTGAACCAGAAACGGGTATGCTGAATGAATATAATTCACGCTATGGTTCTGGTCTTGTTGTTCCGGAAAGTAAGATTATTATATGAAGAACTTAATCGCTGCTCTATTTCTGTTCGCTCTACCGACTGTTGCTAATGCGTCGCCCTGCGATCAGTTCTATCCCAACGGTAAGGAAATTAAGGTTCCGAATACAGTAGTTCTTTGCAACTCTTTCTTCGCAACTGTTTACGATGATGTAAACAATGCAACAGTGTTCTCTACTGAGATTGCACAAGCAAGAGTTGTTAAGGTGCCTCGCACCGATGACTTCCGTGCAGATAAACGTATCGCTGACTCGCCAACCCCTGCTGATTATACCAATACTGGTTACGATCGCGGTCACATGGTTCCTGCTGCAAACGCAGACGAAAAGCAGGAGATGTCAGATACTTTCCTGATGACCAACATGACTCCGCAGTTGCCTTCTGTCAATCGCACTGCTTGGCGTTTGCTTGAGGATCGCGTTCGTTCTGTTCCTTTCAAGTGGGTTGTTACTGGTGCATATTATGGACCAACAATCAAGTGTGATGTGACTGTGAAGTGCATTGGTAAGGCAAAGGTTCCTGTTCCAATCATGCTCTTTAAGGTTGCTTACTTTGAAAGCGGAAACACTGCAGTTTATATCGTAGACAATGTAACTCCGAAGTCCCAAGTCGAGACTATGAAACTCGAGGAACTCGAAGCAAAGATTGGATACAAACTACGATAAATCCCTTTACTTTTGTGATGATTAATAGTATAATGAAAATGATTTTGATGAGGGATTTTTATGAAGTTTTACACTTGCGCACACCAGTATGGTTCTAAGGTTCTTGTCCGAGGAGTCCATAATGGTGTGCGTTTTACTAAGAGGGATGACTTCTCCCCGACCCTGTTCGTAAAGGCGAAGGGTAAAGAGAAGTCCGAATACAAGTCTTTGTTCGGCGAAGATCTTCAACCGATTCAGTTTGAAGATAACAATGCAGCAAAGGAATTTGTTCAGACCTATGGTCAGGTCGAGAACTTTCAGATCTTCGGTCAGACTAACTATGGTTACCAATATATCACCGAAAAGTATCCTGGCGAAATCCAGTGGGATATCTCACAACTAAACATTCAGACTATCGATATCGAGACTTCGGCGGAACATGGTTTCCCTGACGTTGCTAATCCTATCGAAGAAGTTCTACTGATCACTGTTAAAAATCTTATCAGTCGTCAGATTATCACGTTTGGTTGCGGCGACTTTCACGATCAGTGTGAAACAGTTAAGAACCTTCGTGAGCAGGGTAACAAGTTCCTGTATGTGAAGTGTGACAATGAACGCGATCTTCTAGAAACGTTTGTTCGTTACTTCTCTGACAATCACCCAGATATTATCACTGGTTGGAACTGCGATCTTTTCGATATTGCGTATCTAATCTCTCGAGTTGAACGACTGTTTTGTTCTGATGAAGACAACACGATGAAGAAGAAGTTCTCGCCTTGGGGTCTTGTTCGTCGTAAGAATATTACTGTTATGGGTCGTGAGCATATCTCTTATGAGATCACAGGTGTTGCGATTATTGACTACATCGATCTCTATAAGAAGTTTACGTATACTCGTCAAGAGAGTTATAAACTTGATCATATTGCTAAGACAGAACTTGGTAAGCAGAAACTCGAACACAACTATGAAACATTCCGCGAGTTCTACAGCAAGGACTGGCAGCGTTTCGTAGAATATAACATCATTGACGTTGAGATCGTTGACGAACTTGAACGTAAAATGAAACTTATCGAACTTATCCTTACCATGGCATACGACGCTAAGTGCAACTATGGCGATGTGTTTTCTCAGGTTCGCACTTGGGATTGTCTACTATATAATCATCTTCATAATCAGAAAATTCAGATTCCGCAAAAGAAAGAGAATCATGGTCGACAGATTGAAGGTGCATATGTGAAGGAACCTCGTCCTGGTCAATATGACTGGGTGGTTTCTTTTGATGCTACCTCGCTGTATCCGTCAATCATTATGCAGTATAATCAATCTCCGGAAACTCTTGTTCAGGATGAAGTCAAGGATACGACTGTTCGCGGACTGCTTGATAAGAAGTATGATCTTGATGACCTCAAGGGCAAAGATTATTGTATGACCGCGAATGGTTATTGCTATACGCGTACGAAGCAGGGTCTGTTTCCTGAGATTGTTCAGAAGTTCTTTGACGATCGTCAGCGGTATAAGAAACTGATGATCGCAGCACAGAAAGAGTACGAGGAAACTAAGAATCCGAAACTAAAGAACGACATCTCCAAGTATAATAACTTTCAGATGGCAAGAAAGATTCAGTTAAACTCGTTGTTTGGCGCGATGGGTAACGAATACTTCCGCTACTATGATGCTCGTATCGCCGAGGGCATCACAATGACTGGTCAGTATATCATTCAAGAAGTTGGCAAGGCACTAAACGATTATCTTAACAAGGTTGTTGGAACAAATGGACACGACTACTCTTTCTACAGTGATACTGATTCTTGCTATATTTCCTTGGAGCCTCTTGTTCGTAAGTTTTATGGTAATCTGGATCGGGACAAAATCATTAGTGTTCTCGATCGAATCTGCGAAGAGAAGATCACGGAGGCGATCAACAAAAGTTGTGATCAACTGGCGGACTACACGAATGCATTTCAAAAGAAGATTGTCTTCAAACGTGAAGCAATCGCAGAACGTGGTCTCTGGGTTGCGAAGAAAAGGTATGCGCTCAATGTCTATGACAATGAAGGCGTCCGATACAAAGATCCGAAACTCAAAGTCATGGGTCTCGAGATTGTTAGGTCGTCCACTCCTGCGCCAGTCCGCGAAAGTCTCAAGGAAGCAGTCCGACTCTGTTTGACTGCTGATGAGAATACCTTGCAGAAGTTTATTGAACATACTCGCGAGTTGTTCAACAACATGGAACCTGAAGAGATTGCTTTCCCTCGCAGCGTGAATGGTCTCGTCAAGTATACGTCACGTTCCGATATCTATGCCAAGGGAACACCTATGCATGTTCGGGGTGCTTTGATGTATAATCATCTTCTCGAGAAGCATAAGTTGACAAAGAAGTATGAAGCAATTCAAGAGGGAGAAAAGATCAAGTTCTTGTATCTGAAGCAACCAAATACTATTAGAGAAAATTGTATCGCTTTTATCGGAAAGATACCAAAAGAACTTGACATTCATAAGTATGTAGATTATAATACAATGTTCGAGAAGAGTTTTCTTGAACCACTAAATCAGATTGTAGAAGGACTTGGTTGGAACACAGAACCAGTCGCATCGTTGGAGGATTTGTTTGGATGAACGCATTAATTGAAAAGATTAAAAAGAACAGCACGATTAAGGAAACAAACGTGCTGGCAGATAGTAAGTTGTTTAGCACGAAGGATCTGATCCAGACTTCAGTCCCTGCTCTCAACGTAGCACTTTCGGGTCGCCTTGATGGCGGTCTCACCCCAGGACTTACCGTTTTCGCTGGTCCGTCGAAGCACTTCAAGACAGCATTCGCTATGATGCTTGCGAAGAGTTTCCAGCAGAAGTATGATGATGGTATCATTCTGTTCTATGACTCGGAGTTCGGTGCGCCGCAGTCTTATTTTGAGAACTTTGGTATCGATACGAACAAAGTTGTTCATACTCCGATCACTGACATCGAACAGTTGAAGCATGATGTTATGAACCAGTTGAACAACATCGAGCGCTCGGATCGTATCATGATTATCGTCGACTCGGTCGGTAACCTTGCCTCTAAGAAGGAAGTTGACGATGCGATTGACGGTAAGTCGGTTGCGGATATGACTCGCGCCAAGCAGATGAAGTCCCTGTTCCGTATGATTACACCGCATCTTACCATCAAGGATATTCCTATGGTAGTTGTCAATCATACTTACATGGAAATTGGTATGTTCCCGAAGGCGATTGTGTCTGGCGGTACTGGTATCTATTACTCTGCTGACAACATCTTCATCATCGGTCGACAGCAGGAAAAGCAGGGAACCGAAGTTGTTGGATACAACTTTATTATCAACGTGGAGAAGTCTCGTTATGTCAGAGAAAAATCAAAGATTCCAATCGAAGTTACTTTTGAAGGTGGTATTAGTAAGTGGTCTGGCTTGCTCGACATTGCTCTTGAGTCGGGGCATGTTACTAAACCCAGTAATGGATGGTATCAGCGAACAGGCGAAGAAAAGAAGTATCGCCTGAACGATACTTACAACAAGGAATTTTGGTTGCCTGTTCTTACCGATCCAACTTTCGGTGACTGGATCGAGAAGCGATATCGCATGGCAGGTGGTCAGATGATGGAGGGTGATGATGTGGACGTATCTGATGAAGATATTTCAGAAGAATACGAAAATCTGTGATCAGTGTGGGGTCGTTCTGAAAAAGAACGATCCTGCCATCTGCCTACACGGTATTGAAGATGGTCTACAGTATGAGATATATGTATGTGAACCGTGTTGCATGAAACTTGCATACGAATATGATGAAGCAGAGGAACTAGAAGTTGCAGAAGATCGAGACTATTATCCTGAGTAAGTTGTTCTCTGACGAGGACTATGCTCGTAAGGTGATACCCTTTATCAAGGGAGAATATTTCCACGATACATCTGAACGTAAACTGTTCAATTATACCAGAGATTTTATCGAGAAGTATAACTCACTCCCCACAGTCGAAGCAATTGAGATTGCTGTTCAGAACGACCGTGGTATTAACGAGAACGAGTTTAAGAATATTAATGAGAAACTGACACAACTCGATGACTCTCTTGAGGTGAACGAGAAGTGGTTGCTTGAGCAGACTGAGAAGTTCTGTAAGGACAAGGCAGTTTACAATGCAATCATGCAGTCTATTCAGATTATCGACGGTGACGACAAGCATCATACTCAAGACGGTATTCCCTCGATTCTCCAGGAAGCATTGAGTGTTTGCTTTGACAACAATGTCGGTCACGATTATATCGACAACTCTGATTCTCGATATGAGTTCTATCATCGCGATGAAGCAAAACTTCCGTTCGATCTTGAAATGTTCAACAAGATTACCAATGGTGGTCTGCCGAACAAGACTCTAAACGTTGCTCTTGCTGGTACTGGTGTTGGTAAGTCGCTGTTCATGTGTCATATGGCAGCAGGTGTTCTATCACAAGGCAAGAACGTTCTGTATATTACCATGGAGATGGCAGAAGAACGTATCGCTGAACGTATCGATGCCAATCTGATGAACGTGAACATTCAGGATCTGAAGGATCTCTCGAAGTCCATGTTTGACAATCGCATCGATAAGATTCGTCAAAAGACTGAAGGTAAGTTGATCATCAAGGAATATCCGACTGCCTCTGCGCACGTTGGTCACTTCAAGGCACTACTCAACGAACTGCAACTGAAGAGAAACTTCCGCCCCGATATTATCTTCGTCGATTATCTAAACATCTGTGCATCTAGTCGTTTCAAACCAGGAGCAGGTGTCAACTCTTATACATATGTTAAGGCGATTGCTGAAGAACTTCGTGGGTTCGCAGTTGAGTTTGATCTGCCAGTTGTTTCTGCCACCCAAACTACTCGTGGTGGTTATGCAAACAGCGATGTTGATCTGACTGACACCTCGGAGTCATTCGGTCTGCCTGCGACTGCTGACTTGATGTTTGCTCTCATCTCCACCGAGGAACTCGAGAAGATGGGGCAGTTGATGGTCAAACAGTTGAAGAATCGTTATAATGATCCAGGCGTGAACAAGCGTTTCATGGTTGGTATTGATCGAGGAAAGATGAAACTTTATGATCTCGAAGAATCTGCTCAGAAGGGTATAACTGATTCTGGGCAAGATGATGTTCCTGTTTTCGAACGCACACCAACGGGATCTCGTGTAAGGGAGTTGTCGAAATTTGACTTCTAATTTTATAGAAACATACGAAAACGCACTATCTGCAGAAGATTGTAGATTAGCGTGCGAACGAATGGATGCAATAATTTCAAGACCAGATCCAGGATCTTCCTGTATCTTGTCTGATGATTCAACACGAACTGATTGGAATATCATGACGGGATGTTATGGTTCCCTCAGAGATTCTGAAGACAAAATACTTCAAGCAGTAATGCGAGGGTGGAGAAAATATAACTCTCTTTATCCTGCAACTGGAAGATCTGGGTATGAAATAATTAGTCCTGGTTGGAAATTCCAGAGGTCTGAGGACGGTGGTGGGTTCCATCAATGGCATTGTGAACAAGGTTCGGGTAGACAATCTGCTGCGAGGTTTGCAGTTTGGATGATTTATCTAAACGACGTAGAAACTGGCGGAAGAACTGAATTTAAATATCAAGATGTTTCGTTCAAACCAACTGCTGGAACTTTGGTTATCTGGCCCGCTGCGTATACTCACTTGCATCGCGCTAATCCAGATCTCGTTGGAAAAAAATATATCGCTACTGGTTGGTTTGTTCATACTGAACGAGATAGATTCAGAGAAACTACTTGACATTTTGTTATAAGTATAGTATATTGAAGTTGTAATTGGTGCCATAGCTCAGCTGGATAGAGCAAGAGCCTTCTAAGCTCTAGGTCGTAGGTTCGAATCCTACTGGCATCGCCATTTTTTAAGGATAGATAATGACTGAAGAAACGCAAAACACAGAACTAAAACTGAAGTTGGTCGCTACGACGTTGGTGTGGACCAACGCAGGAACTGAAGAGATGCCACTTTGGCGTGCGACTGGTGGTAAGGAATATGTCATTGGTCGATTTGATTACGAACCAACTCTAGAACAGATTGGTCGTCTTATGGACACCAAACGTCATCTAATCGAAAATCACTATCCCCAACTGCACGAAACTCTTTCGGGTTGGCAGTTGTATCTGGATGAAAATCTGACACATAATGAATTTATGCAGTATCATCTAACTAAGTCGGTTGATTTTCCTGCTACCGATCTGACTGAAATTGATGCAACCGAGGAAATGACTGCCATTGTCTCGCAATGATTTAACAATCATTCACACATACTATAATGAGAAAACCTTACTCGAGACGCAGATCGAGAGGTGGAACGTTTACAATCAACCAGTTAATATCATACTGATTGATGATGGTTCGCAAAAGATTCCAGCGATTGATGTTTTAAAAGAACATACACTCAAGGAGTTTATCAAGTTCTCGTTATACAGAGTTACTGAAGACATCGGATTTAATAGTCACGGATGTCGTAATCTTGCCGCACAACTGGCAGATACTAGATGGTTGTTATTTCTAGACATAGATTATACAATACAACCAACAGATCTGCGAAAATTGCATGAAGATCCTCTTGATCCTAATTCTTGGTATGAATTAAATGCCAAGTTTAAGGGTCAGGGGGATCCGTATGTTGCACTCAATCAATTTTTAATTACTAAAGATATGTTCCTGGAATCTACGGGATATGATGAATCTTTTGTTCCATTTCACCATGGTGACAGAGATTTACTAGGAAGATTAACAGAAAAATATACAAAGAAACATTTAGATTGGTTGATTCTTACCTGCCGTAGAGGTGGAAGGAAAGCAATCAAAGATGACACGATTAAAATTCCTGTTTATGATGACGAAAAGATGGTGTTTTATACTCCAACCTTTAATGAAGAAACGATTACTAGAACAGATAAGAAAATAAACTTCAATTGGGAACAAATATTATAAATAGGGAGTAACTTAAGATGGGATCCCTATGCATAGTTTTATAACATTTCTCTCAGAAGCGGCAATTTTACACATAGAACATCCTTCCGATCGGTTGTTTGATGGACCACAAGCAGCAAAGCATGCACTGAGAACATTGAAGCAAGTCTCTGCTGGTAAAGCACCTACCATGACTCGAAAGATAGACGACAAGATGTCGTTCAATGTTATTCGTCGAGCAGATGGTAAAGTTGGGGTCAAGTATAAGGGAACAGGTTCCACTTATAATTTTTCTGAGAAAGATATTGATACGCAGCATGGTCACAAACCATATCTTGCGCATCCTCTGAAATTACTACTTCAGCATCTCCCAAAGGTTCTCCCCCATACTCCTGGCGAATATCAAGGTGGATATATGTCCGACCGTGAATCCAGAGAGCATGAGAATGGTAAGATTGCTCATACTCCAAACACAATTAAATACGCTGCCGATGCAGATAGTCCTGAAGGTAAGGCGCTGGCAAAGTCTAAAGTCAGCGCTGTCATTCATACTAAGATAACACCATCTGGACCAAAACCGCTGACAAGCATGGAAGGTTTCGGTCATCACCCAGACGTTCACCTAGTTCCGCACCTTGTATCAAAAGACCATGCGTTGGTTCCGAAAGAATACAAGTCAAAGGCAGATGAGCATCTGAAAAAAGCAGAACAGATGATGGGATCGCATGGGTTCAATCATCTTCCAGGTCATGAGCAAACTCTGCGTCAATATATCAACTCGACTGTTACGACAGAGGAAACTCCATCGGCAGAGGGTTATAAGAAGTATCTCAGAAACTGGCATCAGAAAAAGATTGATGCAGTTAAGAC
>JACCED011656005.1_pt1 | contig 11478 bp, 9 predicted proteins | sample 7455021 | NCBI WGS metagenome assembly JACCED01 (sample SAMN15323456, study PRJNA562643) | freshwater metagenome | isolation source: river surface water | place: USA:Blue River Watershed | collected 2017-08-19
GCAGCGGAATCATCCAGTTCGCAAAACCTACGAAGGCCGGCATGATGGCTCCGAACACCATGATCAGGCCGTGCATGGTGGTGAGCTGGTTGAACAACTCGGGATTGACCACTTGCAAGCCGGGCTGAAACAACTCGGCGCGGATCAGCAGGGCCATCACGCCGCCCACCATCAGCATGGCGAAGGCAAACAGCAGGTACAGGGTGCCGATGTCTTTGTGATTGGTGGCGAACACCCAGCGGCGCCAGCCGTGCGGGGCACCGTGGTGATCGTCATGTCCGTGATCGCCAGCGACGTGGCCATGGGGGTCGAGAACTGCGCTCATGGTGAATGTCCTTTAGTGTCTCGGAATTAACGGGAAGCCTTGATCTCGGCAGGCTGGACCAATTGGCCGGTCTTGTTGGACCAGTTGTTCTTGGTGTAGGTGATCACGGCGGCGATGTCGGTGTCCGACAACTGCTTCCAGGCCGGCATGCCGGCACCCTGGCCGTTGAGCAACACCTTGATCTGCTTGGCCTTGTCGCTGTCGAGCACCAGGGTCGAGCCGTCCAGCGCCTTGATCGGACCCGCGCCCTTGCCGCTGGCCTGGTGGCAGGCTGCACAATTGGCGGCGTAGACCTTCTCGCCGCGCTTGGCGATCTCATCCAGCGTCCAGACCTTGTTGGGGTCATCCATCTTGGCGGCCATGGCCTTTTGCTGCTCAGCCACCCACTTCGAATAATCGTCTGCGCTCAACACCTTCACATGGATCGGCATGTAAGCGTGCTCCTTGCCGCACAGCTCCTGGCACTGGCCGTAGAAGTCGCCGGTTTTCTCGGCACGGAACCAGGTGTCGCGCACAAAGCCGGGGATCGCGTCTTGCTTGACGCCAAAGGCCGGCACAGCAAACGCATGGATCACGTCATTGGCGGTGGTAATGATGCGGATCTTTTTGTCCACCGGCACCACCAGCGGGTTGTCGACCTTGAGCAAGTAGTTATCGATCTGCTGGCCCTTGGCGCCGCTGTTGGAGATTTCGCGGTGCTCGTTGTCCAGAGTCGAAATGAAACCGATGCCCTCGCCTTCACCCTTGAGGTAATCGTAGCCCCACTTCCACTGATAGCCGGTGGCCTTGATGGTCAGATCGGCGTTGGACGTGTCCTTGGCCGCCACCACCGCCTTGGTGGCGGGCAACGCCATCAGGATCACGATGATGAACGGCACCACGGTCCAGGCGATCTCCACCTTCACCGACTCATGAAAATCGGCCGGCTTGTGGCCCAACGACTTGCGGTGCTTGAAGATCGAATAAAACATCACCCCGAACACCGCCACGAAAATGACCGTGCAAATGATCAGCATGAACCAATGCAACCAGCCTTGCTCTTCGGCGATTTTGGTGACTGCAGGCTGCAGGTTGAGCTGGCGGACCGCAGGCCCCCCGGGCAGATCGTTGACAGCCCACGCAGCGGTGGTCCACCAGGCGGACACAGCCAGCAGGCCGTTGGACAGCCATGCCGAAATGTTTTTGATCATCTTCACTTGAATTGGCCTCAAAAAATAGCGCCTGAAAGGAAGCCACCTAGGGTTACTTCTGATCTGGCGCAACATCAGACTCCGACCTTTGGGATAAAAAGCGGATCACTCGACATTCTAACCAATGAAACCCACTGGGATGAAGGGTTGCTTCGCACAAATTTCAAATTAGTCAGGTCGGAGCATCTTTTTCATTTCACCCAGTGAAATACGGGTGGTGGTATCCACCCGGTGGCGATCCTGAGCCCGCAACGCATGACCGTAGACAATTTCAAATGTCAACAAAAACTGACCCTGCGCTGACCTTTTCGGCCAATGGTTTTGGATCGCCTGCTCCAAACGGACACGCCAACCCTTGCCGCGGCAAGCCGGAAAACGCTGCGGGTGCAAGTTGCGCCCCAACGTGCGCAACTCATCCACCAGCGCCGCAGCGCTGGCGTAACTCAGGGTGATGCGCTCCATGTCCATCACGGGCTCGGCAAAACCCACCTGCACCAGCATATCGCCCCAATCGTGCATGTCGGTCCATGCCGAACCGGCCGCGGGCCAACCCATGAGTTCGTAGACTTGGCGCAACTCCATCAGGCTGTCCGGCCCCAAACCCGAGAACATCGCAAAACCATCGACCCGCAACGCCCGATGCCACTCGCGCAACAGCAACTCGGGCTCGGGATGCAAATGCAGCTGCATGTTGGCCCACACCATATCGACCGGCTCGGGCCATTGCCCGGGCGCGAGCCAAATCGGTTTTTTCTTCCACGGCAACCATGCTTGCAAACCTTGCGGCGACAACAGCTCCCGGCTCCAGCGAACCCGACGCGGCGAAGGCTCATGGACATAGGCTTGCGCTTGCGGATAACGCTGCGCGATCGCCGCATGGACCAGACAACCTCCGATCGACGGGTTGGCATCCACCCAATCGCGCGGCTGCAACTTGATCCAACCCAGCCGCTCTTGCATCCGGCGCGCCACCTCATCGTGCAGCCACGCCGACACCTGGGGCGCGCCCCGGCCTTGCCACCAACGCGCGCACGCCACCGGGTCATGCGTCGGTGGCTGATGGTGAATATCACCCAACGAGGGTTCAGGAGCAGTGTGGTTCATGCGCCGGCCAGTATATTGCGCCTCCCATCCCCCTGATCCCCTCATGATGTCCTGGCGCCATTGGTCCACCTGCAAAGTCTGCCGCCGCTGGCCCACGGCCATCCTGTGCCCCGCTTGTCGCCAGCGCTGGGACCAACCGATCCTGCGTTGTTCGCACTGCGCGGACCATGCGCACGCCACCGACCCGGCGGGCCACGCGTGCCCCCTCAACCCCCGCCATCTCTGGCGCGAAGCAGCCGCCCGCATGGACTACGCCACCCCCTGCGATCAGTGGATCAAAAAGCTGAAATTCGGCGCCGACTGGACACAAGCGCGTGACCTGGCCCGCTTGCTCAACGAGTGCGCCCCCGCCCAACGCTTGCGTGCGCAGGCCGACCTGATCTTGCCCATGCCGATCTCTGACACGCGCTTGCGTGAGCGGGGCTATAACCAGGCCGCCCTGCTCGCCCGACACTGGTGTGGTCGAGACCCCCGGCTGCACATCGACTGGCTGATCAAACATCGCCACACCCCGGCTCAGGCCCAGGCCGACCGGGCACAACGGCTGCAGCAACTCGAAGGCACCCTGAGCTGGGGCACCCCGACCCGGCTGCACAAGCTGCGCGGCGCCCGCGTGCTCCTCGTCGATGACGTCATGACCACCGGCGCCACCCTCGATATCGCCTCCAGCGTGTTGTTACAAACCGGTGTGGCCCAGGTCGACGTGGTCGTCTTCGCCCGCACCCCCTCCCCCTTGGGTGCGGGGCCGGGGGGAGGACTACACTCCCCGCATGTTTCAAATCGTCCTGGTCCACCCTGAAATACCGCCCAACACCGGCAACGTCATCCGCCTGGCCGCCAACACCGGCTGCCAACTGCACCTGATCGAACCTTTGGGTTTTTCCATGGAAGACCGGCTCATGCGACGCGCCGGTCTGGACTATCACGAATATGCCGAAGTGCGCCGGCACGCCCACTGGGACGCCTTCTTGCAGCAGGCGCAGCCCGACCCCCACCGCTGCTTTGCCCTCACCACCCAAGGCACAGGCCATGTGCACGACACCCGCTTTCAAGCCGGTGACTGGCTGTTTTTTGGCAGTGAAACTGCCGGCTTGCCCACTGAGATACGGCAATGGTTTCCAGAAGCACAACGGCTTCGCCTGCCCATGCGCCCCAACCAGCGCAGTCTGAACCTGTCGAACTCGGTGGCCGTCACGGTCTACGAGGCTTGGCGGCAAAACGGCTTTGCTTAGCCCCCCTTAACCCCACACCCTTGGCCTCCCTTCAGCGCCCGTGGCCCGAGTCCTTGAGCCACCGGCCAAAGCCGACGCCCACTTCCGGGTGTTGCAAAGCCAACTCGACCGTGGCCTCCAAAAAACCCATCTTGCTGCCGCAGTCGTAACGCTTGCCCTGATAGTTGTAACCCAGCACCGTTTCATCGCGCAACAAACCCGCGATGCCGTCGGTCAACTGGATCTCACCGCCCACTCCGCGTCCGCCCTGACGGATGCGTTCAAACACACCGGGGGACAGGATGTATCGGCCGGCGACCGCCCAGCGCGAAGGCGCCTGCTCGGGCCGGGGCTTTTCCACCATGCGCTCAACCCGCGTCCACCCCTCGGGCGTCATCGCACCGGCAATCACGCCATACCGCGACACCTGATCCAGCGGCACCTCCTGCACCGCCAACACCGACGCACCGGTTTGCGCATGCACCTGCGCCATTTGCTGCATCACCCCCGGACCGCCCGGCAAGCCCACCATCAGGTCGTCGGCCAACAACACGGCAAACGGGTGCTCACCCACCAGGTGCTCGGCACACAGCACAGCGTGCCCCAATCCCAGCGCGCGGGGTTGGCGCACATAACTGCACAACATGTCATCGGGCTGCACACTGCGCACCAACTCAAGCAAAGCCGCCTTACCGGCTTGCTCCAACTCGGTCTCGAGTTCGTAGGCCGTATCAAAATGGTCCTCGATCGCGCGCTTGTTGCGCCCGGTCACAAAAATCATGTGGCGAATGCCCGCCTGATACGCCTCCTCCACCGCATACTGAATCAGCGGCTTGTCGACCACCGGCAACATTTCTTTCGGGCTGGCTTTGGTGGCGGGCAAAAATCGCGTGCCCAAACCGGCCACAGGGAAGACTGCATGTTGAATTTTGGACATGGCTTTGAATCGTGAATGGAAGTTCAACCCAGGCGCGACAACTGCGCCTGCACCTGGGTCAGGGTCTCGCTGAAATCGGCCACCCGTTTCTTTTCCTGCTCGATGACCGCAGGCGGTGCCTTGGCCACAAAAGCCTGATTGCTCAGCTTGCCCTGGGCCTTGGCGATCTCGCCCTGCAAGCGCGCCACCTCCTTGGCCAGCCGGGCTTTTTCGGCAGCCACATCGATTTCAACAAACAGGCACAGGCGCAAGCCTTCAGCCACAGACACGGCAGCTTGTTGCGCATCGGCACTCCATGCCGCCTCTTGCGCATAGACCTTGACCTCACTGAGCTTGGTCAGTGCCTGCACGGTGGCCGCATGGCCTTGCAACCACTGCGCATCGGCCTCGGTCGTGGCCAATGCCAACAGCGGCACGCGCTGCGACGGCGGCAACCCCATCTCACCGCGCAAGTTGCGGCAAATGTCCACCAACTGCTTCAGTCGCGCGATGTCGGCATCGGCCACCGGATCGATGCGCTCGGGCTGACTGACCGGGTAGGCCGTGATGCTCACCGACGGGCCGGCGCGGCCGGCCACAGGCGCCACCTTTTGCCAAAGCTCTTCGGTGATGAAAGGAATGATCGGGTGCGCCAGACGCAAAATGGTCTCGAGGGTGCGAATCAGCGTGCGCCGGGTGGCCCTTTGCTGCGAAGCGTCACCGGTCTGAATCTGCACCTTGGCGATTTCCAGATACCAGTCGCAAAACTCGTTCCAGACAAAGTCGTAAATCGCTTGTGCCACCAAATCCAGCCGGTAGTCGGCAAATCCCAGCGTCACAGCGGCCTCGGTGCGCTGAAGCTCCGAAACGATCCAGCGGTCCGCCTGACTGAACGACATGTACCCGTGAAAAGGGCCACCCACCGCGCACTCGGCCTTGGTGTGCTCTTTCAGTCCACAGTCATGGCCTTCACAATTCATCAGCACAAAGCGGGTGGCATTCCAGAGCTTGTTGCAAAAATTGCGGTAACCCTCGCAGCGCTTGCTGTCAAAGTTGATGCTGCGCCCCAGCGTGGCCAGTGACGCAAAAGTAAATCGCAAGGCATCGGCCCCATAGGCCGGAATGCCGTCCGGAAATTCCTTTTGGGTGTTCTTTCGCACCTGGGGGGCCGTCTCGGGCTTGCGCAAGCCCTGACTGCGCTTGTCCAGCAGCGGCTCAAGCGCAATGCCGTCGATCAGGTCGACCGGATCCAGCACATTGCCTTCCGACTTGCTCATTTTTTTGCCTTGCGCATCGCGCACCAGACCGTGGATATAGACGTCCTTGAAAGGCACCCGACCGGTGAAATGGGTCGTCATCATGATCATGCGCGCGACCCAGAAAAAAATGATGTCGTAACCCGTGACCAGCACCGTGCTGGGCAAATACAGGTTGTAGTCGCTGGTGTCGGCGCCATCGACCTCGGGCCATCCCAACGTGGAAAACGGCACCAGCGCCGACGAATACCACGTGTCGAGCACATCAGGATCGCGGCGCAAGGTTTTTCCGGGCGCCTGAGCCTGCGCCTCGGCCTCGGTGCGCGCCACATACACCCGCCCCTCCTCGTCGTACCAGGCCGGAATCTGGTGCCCCCACCACAATTGGCGCGAAATGCACCAGTCCTGGATGTTGTTCATCCACTGGTTGTACGTATTGACCCAGTTTTCCGGGATGAAGCGAACCTGCCCGCTTTGCACCGCATCGATGGCCTTTTGGGCAATGCTCTTGCCCGTCGGGTCGCCGGAGCTGACCTGCGTCATGGCGACAAACCACTGATCGGTGAGCATGGGTTCGACCACCTGACCGGTGCGGGCGCAACGCGGCACCATCAGCCGATGCTTTTTGATCTCGACCAACAAGCCCTGCGCTTGCAAATCAGCCACCACCCGCTTGCGCGCCTCGAACCGGTCGAGGCCGCGATAGGCCTCGGGGGCCTGGTCGTTGATCGTGGCATCGAGATGAAGAATGCAGATCATCGGCAAGCCATGGCGTTGACCCACCGCATAGTCGTTCACATCGTGGGCAGGGGTGACCTTCACCACCCCGGTTCCAAACGCCTTGTCCACATACGCATCGGCGATCACCGGCACCGTTCGGCCGCTCAGGGGCAGCCGCACCTGCTTGCCGACCAAATGGCGATAACGCTCATCTTCGGGGTGAACCATCACGGCGGTATCGCCCAGCAGGGTCTCCGGACGGGTGGTGGCCACCACCAGCGACTCGGCACTGCCCTCTACCGGGTAGCGGATGTGCCACAACGAACCGTCTTCCTCTTCACTCTCCACTTCCAGGTCAGACACCGCACTCATCAGCACCGGATCCCAGTTGACCAACCTTTTGCCCCGGTAAATCAAGCCTTGCTCGTACAGGCGCACAAACGTCTCGGTCACCACCTTGGACAACTTGTCGTCCATCGTGAAATATTCGCGCGTCCAGTCGACGCTATCGCCCATGCGGCGCATCTGTTGCGTGATGGTATTGCCGCTTTTTTCCTTCCACTCCCAGACTTTGGCGATGAAATTCTTGCGCGCCTCTGGCGGGCTGGCGCCCATGTCATGCCGGCTGATACCCTGCTCCTGCAACTGGCGCTCGACCACAATCTGGGTCGCGATGCCTGCATGATCCGTGCCCGGGATCCACACCGTGTTGTGCCCACGCATCCGGTGAAAACGCGTCAGGCTGTCCATGATGGTCTGGTTGAACGCATGCCCCATGTGCAGGGTGCCGGTCACATTGGGCGGGGGCAACTGAATCGCAAACCCCGGTTGACCCGCCTCGGGCTGGCCCGTGCCCCGATGGCCCGCCGACCCATAGCCCCGGCGCTCCCATTCGGGCCCCCAATGCGCTTCGAGGGAAGCAGGCTCAAACGATTTGGACAGGCTTTGCAGTGCGGGCTGAACTTGGGTGTGGCTCATGAAAATGGCTGGAGTGAGCGCGCAAACCGCTGATTTGAACGATGTCCCGCCCCCTGACAGATCAGTGCAGGAACTTGAAGGCGCTGAGCATGAGACCGGTCGTGGCCACCTGAAAGCCCATCATCTTCCAGCCTTGATCGTGGATGTAGCGCATCAAACGACTTTCGAGTTGGATCATCTCTTGCCGCAACTCGGACTTCATCTCGCCCATTTCTTGTCGCAACTCGGACTTCATCTCGCCCATTTCCAGGCGCAACGCCGTCTTGATTTCAAGCATCTCGCTGCGAAGACGGTTTTCCAGGGCCACGCCATCGGCTCTGGTCATGGGGACTGAGTCGGGGATCATGACAGTCATTTTTTTTGATTCTTTCTCAAATTCAAGATCATTCATTTGAATTCAAAAGTATTCAATTCGTCAAGCCCTGACCTCTAAGTTGTGCATGCGTCACAAGCACGACCGCGCTTCAAGCGACGGCCAAAGATCGCGACAGCGCACGAATCAACGCACCGTCGACGGCATGACCCGTTGCCGCCAGATAAGCATCAGGGCGCACCAGCGCCCAACGCTGGTCGAGCGCACGGCACGCCTGCCGGACATGCCCCCGATCATCGACGATGTGCTCCAAAGCCTGGGCCGCATCACCGGGCATGCACACTTGCACCACCCGCAACATCGCCATGGACTGCGAGAGTTGCCGCAACTTGCCAAGCTCCGCCTGCGTCAATGCCCCCCAAACCAGCAACAACATCGCACCATCGGCCCAATCGATCAGTTGATTGAACTGCCCCGCGCGACCATTGGCCCAGCGCAAAGCCACGTTTTGCACCGACACCCCACCGCCTGCACAAGCCGGACTGCGACTGTAGGTGTTGGCCTCTGCCATGCGACCCGTGTTGACCATGTTGCGCGCGAAGCGGTGCTTTTTGGCCAGCGCCAGAGTGGCTTGACGAAACAACTGAGCCGCCGGCTCGGCAGGCCGCAAAAAACGCACTGTCCGGTTGGTCACCAGAACGTTGCGTTGCGCGGCCTCCAGGCGCTCATCGTGATAGGTGTTCAGCAGCGACTCGGGGGCCAACCCGCGCAACACCGCCGCCAGTTTCCAGGCCAGGTTGTCGGCATCGGCAATGCCTGTATTGCCGCCCCGCGCACCAAAGGGACTGACGATCTTGGCCGTGTCCCCCATGAAAAACACCCGCCCCATGCGCATCTGACGCACGCAATGGCTTCGGTAGGCATAGGGACCGACCCAGACGATGTCGCATTGCACATCCTCACCAAACTGGCGCTGCAATCGCTCGCGCACCACATCCTCCCGGCTCACATAAGCCGGGTCGGCGTTGGGTGCCATCTGGTAATCGATGCGCCAAACCTCGTCGCCCATCAGGTGCTGCCAAACCGCCCGATTCTCATTGAAGGGCGCTTCGATCCAGGTGTGGCGCTCGGTAGGCGGCGTGGTTTTGAACCTCACATCGGCGATGCACCAGCGGTCATCGCCCCGTTTGCCGTCGAGCTGAGCACCCACCCAGGCATGAAAAGGGGTGTGCGAGCCAGTGGCATCGATCACATGCTCGGCCTCGATCTGGTAGTTGCCCTGCGGAGTCTGCACCGTCAGCAAGGCGCGCTCGGCATTTTGCTCAAACTCGACCACCCGCGACGACCAGCGCAAATCCACACTGGGCCGCTGGCGATTCAACTCGGCGATGCGCTCGACCAGATAGCCCTCGATGTAGAACTGCTGGATGTTGATGAAGGCCGGTTGCTGACTCAGGTTGAACGCACTCTGCGCTTTCAGGTCAAAACTGAACACCTCGTCGTCGCCGGCAAAGGTACGGCCCACGCTCCACTCAATCCCTTTGGCCGCGATGCGGTCAAACACGCCATAGCGCTGGAAAATTTCCAGCGACTTTTGGGTGTAGCAAATCCCCCGCGACGAAGCGCCCTTGACACCCACCGTGTTGTCCTCGTCGAGCAACACCGCTTGGACACCGAGCTTGGCCAGCCCGCAAGCCAGCGTCAGGCCGCTGATGCCGCCGCCCACGATCACCACCGGGTGCCGGCCCACCCGCCGGTCTTGCAATTCCGGCGGAGCCACAAAGGGGTACTCGGGCAAGGCATAACCCGTGCCCTCGGTGAACTCATAGCCGTTGGTGTAGGCCACATCGGCGAAAGCGGTGGATGATTCATTCATGATGTCTTCTCAACGACAGACTGAAATTCACTATAACGCAAAGGCACTCCTTGAACACCCCCGCTTTGTGGCCATTGACCATGACCCGGCGCTCGCTGTGCCTTTCGACTGCGCAGGCCACACAAACTGCCCGGTTCTTGGAACGGGGCCCACGTTCAACGTGGCCACAAGACCCAGTGATTTGATAAACCTTTTAAAACAGCCAACCCATAGCCACACCCTATTGAAGGGATAAATACATGCAATTGGACGCTCCGAGCGCGTCCAAGGTAACCTTCGCTTTGTCTTTGACAAACCATCGTCAAAGCCTGTTCATCAACCTAAGGAGATATTCCATGGCAGCTCTCAAAGGCTCGAAAACGGAAGAAAACCTGAAGGCCGCCTTCGCCGGTGAGTCTCAGGCCAACCGCCGTTACCTGTACTTCGCAAACAAGGCCGACGTTGAAGGCCAAAACGACGTGGCAGCCCTGTTCCGCTCGACCGCTGAAGGCGAGACGGGCCACGCCCACGGTCACCTCGAGTGGCTCGAGCAGTGTGGCGACCCCGCCACCGGCCTGCCCATCGGTTCCACCCGTGACAACCTGGCCGCTGCTGTGGCTGGCGAAACCCACGAGTACACCGACATGTACCCCGGCATGGCCAAGACCGCCCGCGACGAAGGCTTTGACGAAATCGCCGACTGGTTCGAGACCCTGGCCAAGGCTGAGCGTTCACACGCCAACCGTTACGCCAAGGCTCTGGCCGAGCTCGCCGACTGATCGTTTCGAGCCTCAAGAGTTGGGCGTTGGGTCGCAAGGCCCAGCGCCCTTCTCTTGGTGTTTGCGCAGCTTTGTGGCGTCCCTGGACCCATTGATTATTTTCTAAAAAAGGACCGACCATGGCACGAGAAGGCAGCCTGGAAGCCCCCACCCGGCATCCGATCGATTGGAAAAATCCCGAGTTCTACAACGAAGAATCCTGCTTCAAGGAAATGGAGCGGATTTTCGACATCTGTCACGGTTGCCGCCGCTGCGTCAGCCTGTGCGGCTCCTTCCCCACCCTGTTTGACTTGGTCGATGAAGGCCCCACCGGAGAACTCGACGGCGTCGACAAGAAAGACTTCTGGAAAGTTGTCGACCAGTGCTATTTGTGCGACCTGTGTTACCTGACCAAGTGCCCCTACGTGCCCCCGCACGAGTGGAATCTGGACTTCCCGCACACCATGCTGCGCGCCAAAGCCATCAAGTTCCAAAAGGGTGAAGTGTCGGCTGGCGAAAAATTCCTGGCCTCCACCGACACCCACGGCTCTTTTGCCGGCATTCCCATCGTGGTTCAGGCGGTCAACGCCATCAATCAAACCAAAGCCGCCCGCAGCGTCATGGAGTCCACCTTGGGCGTGGATCAGCGCGCGTGGTTGCCTTCTTTGGCGACCAAAAAGTTCCGCTCCTCGGCCCCCAAGGCCAAGGCCAAAGAAGTGGTCGCTGGCGAGCGCACCCCGGGCAAAGTCGCCATCTACTCGACCTGCTACATCAACTACAACGAACCCGGCATCGGCATGGATCTGCTCAAGATCCTGGACCACAACAACATCCCCTACGAGTTGGTCAACA
>JACCED012161124.1_pt1 | contig 11477 bp, 12 predicted proteins | sample 7455021 | NCBI WGS metagenome assembly JACCED01 (sample SAMN15323456, study PRJNA562643) | freshwater metagenome | isolation source: river surface water | place: USA:Blue River Watershed | collected 2017-08-19
GGATCAATAATTACAAAAAATGTAACAACTACAGATATAAATAATGCAATTATTTCTGCATTGACCATTTTTATCCTTTATCTAAAAATTGGGGTGAGTAACGGGACTCGAACCCGCGACGTCCTGGACCACAACCAGGTGCTCTACCAGCTGAGCTATACCCACCAAGTTTTATTTCTAAAACCAAACTTCATTCTATCTTTTAGAAAAATTTGTTATTTATTCGTGTTCAACTATGAATCTATTTGCCAATTCTTTTGCAATATCTGAACCTGGTCCAGGTTGAGCCACCATAATTGCTTCTCGGTAATAACGAAGTTCAGCAATGCTTTCTCTGATATCTGCTAACGCTCTATGATTACCAGTTTTTTCTGGTGCTGAAAAATATACTTTTGGATACCAGCGTCTTGCCAATTCTTTTATTGAAGAAACATCAATAACTCGATAATGCAAATGTTCATCAAATTCAGGTAAATCTCTGGCTAAGAATCCTCGATCTACATAAACACTTGATCCAGCTAAAGGTGCTTTTCTAGCTTCTGGAATGTGTTGCTTTACATATTCCATAATTTCTTTATTTGCTTCTTCAAGTGATACCCCATGCGGTACTTCTCGTAACAAACCAGATGCAGTGTGCATTTCTTTTACGACTTCTATCATGGAATCTAATTTTTCATCTTCACATTTAATTACAATGTCAATTCCTGGATCCATTTCATTTAAGTGACTATCTGTCACTACAACTGCAATTTCAATTAATGCATCTTTTGTTAAAGATAATCCAGTCATTTCGCAATCAACCCAAACGATTAAGTCATTGCTATTTGCCATCTATTTCTTCTTTCAATAATTAAAACTTTTTAAAGCGCGCGCCCGGAGGGAATCGAACCCCCAACCTACTGGGTAGAAACCAGTTGCTCTATCCGTTGAGCTACGGGCGCAAGACTATCTATTTTGCTCTATTGCTCACAGCACTTAGTTATCCCCAGTTTATTTGTCACTAAGAGTAAGTGCATCCATAGGTATTGCATCCTTAAATTACCTCTAACTTTAAGGAGAAATGTATGAATGAAATCTTGACCACGGTAGTAGGTAATGCTGTCACCGATGTAACAACTAAAACACTTCCATCAGGAAGATCTGTTGCAACTTTTCGAATCGCAAATAATCCTAGAAAATTTGATAGAACTTCAAATAACTTTGTGGATTTAGACCCAAATTTTTTACAAGTAAATTGCTGGGCAAATTTTGCAGATAATGTCGCCAACAGTATTCATAAGGGTCAACCTTTAGTGGTATTTGGAAAACTAAAAATTAAACAAGTTATCGATGAAGATAAAAATTCAACTTATGTAGAAATTGATGCAATATCTGTAGGACATGATCTATCCAGGGGAGTTGCAGAATTTACCAAAATAAGAAAAAATCCAGAATTCTATGAAAATGAAAACTGGAGTGAGCCTAAAGAAGGAACTCAAAAATCTGTTGCTTAAACCTTTTGAGTAATCTTTTCATGTGGCCGAATTTATTTATACGCTTTCCAAAGCAAGAAAAGCACATAATGACAAAGTTGTCCTTGATGATGTGACTTTGGCATTTTTGCCTGGGGCAAAAATAGGTGTGGTTGGCCCAAATGGTGCAGGTAAATCTTCACTACTTCGAATTATGTCTGGAAAAGATGAAGTAAGTAATGGTGAAGCAATGCTTGCACCAGGTGCAACTGTTGGAATATTAGAGCAAGAACCACAACTAAGTGATGATAAAAATGTTTTAGAAAATGTGGAAGAAGCTGTAGCAAATACTAAAGCAAAATTAAATCGTTTTAATGAAATTAGTGAACAACTTGCAAATCCAGAAGCAGACTATGACAAATTACTTGCTGAAATGGGCAAACTTCAAGAACAACTAGACCATTTAGGTGCTTGGGATCTAGATTCACAATTAGAACAAGCAATGGATGCCTTAAGACTTCCACCAGCAGATGCTGATGTGAAAGTTTTATCTGGGGGAGAAAGAAGAAGAGTTGCTTTAGCAAAACTTTTATTGCAACAACCAGATTTATTACTTCTAGATGAGCCAACTAACCATCTTGATGCAGAAAGTGTTTTATGGCTCGAACAGCATTTAGAAAAATATCCTGGAACTGTTGTAGCAATTACACACGATAGATATTTCTTAGACAATGTTGCTCAATGGATATTAGAACTTGATAGAGGTCATACCTATCCATATCAAGGAAATTATTCGACATATTTGGAAAAGAAACAAGAAAGATTAAAAGTTGAAGGTTTGAAAGATGCAAAGTTAAGAAAAAGACTTGAAGATGAATTGGAATGGGTCAGATCTAGCCCTAAAGCAAGACAAGCAAAATCAAAATCTAGATTAGAACGTTATGAAGAAATGGCAGCAGAAGCTGACAAAACCAAAAAATTAGATTTTGAAGAAATTCAAATACCACCTGGTCCAAGATTAGGAAATCAAGTTATTGAAGTGACAAATCTTTCTAAAGGTTTTGGAGACAAATTATTAATTGACAAATTATCTTTTACTCTGCCTCGAAATGGAATTGTTGGAATTATTGGTCCAAACGGAGTTGGAAAAACAACTCTTTTCAAAATGTTATTAGGAAACGAGAAGCCAGATTCTGGTGAAATAAAAATTGGCGATACCGTAAAAATCTCTTATGTTGATCAAGGAAGACTTGGAATAGATCCTAAGAAAACAGTTTGGGAAGTTGTTAGTGATGGACTAGATCACATAAAAGTTGGAAATATTGAAATTCCATCAAGAGCCTATGTTTCAACATTTGGTTTCAAAGGTCCAGATCAACAAAAACCTGCAGGAGTTTTATCTGGAGGAGAAAGAAATCGTTTGAACTTAGCTTTAACACTTAAACAAGGTGGAAACGTTTTACTTCTAGATGAGCCTACAAATGATTTAGATGTTGAAACCTTAGCTAGTTTAGAAAAAGCACTCTTAGATTTTCCTGGTTGTGCAGTGGTAATTTCTCATGATCGTATGTTTTTAGACAAAGTTGCAACTCACATGTTGGCTTACGAAGGCGATTCCCAATGGTTCTGGTTTGAAGGAAACTTTGATTCTTATGAAAAAAATAAAGTTGAAAGATTAGGACCAGAAGCTGCAAGACCTCACAGAACTACATATAGAAAATTAACTAGAAATTAAACGTGAAAATAAAATTTAGTTCTGATGAAGTTTTAAGTTTAAAAAATTTTTTAGAAAAACTAATTTTTTGGGATAAAAGAACTTTTTTAAGGATACAAATAAAGGGAAGTAACATTGGAATTTTTGGGTCAACACCCTTTAATTGCCTTGCTTTTATAGCTCTTCCTTTACAGGAAGAATACGCAGAAGAAGATTTGGTTGTTTCTTGTTCTGAAATTTTAAATCAATTAACTGATAAAAATCAGGAAATTAAATTAATAGATTCAAACAAAGTTGCACCTGAACTTGCACTTTTACCTCCGCAAGGTCCGTGGATGCCGGGAGAAAAAGGTATTGCAGGTGATGTCTTTCCCTTGGTTAAAGAAAGATTAAATCGATTAAAATCGCAAGTTGAGCCCTTGCAAATGTTACAAAGTGAAAAAAATAAAAATTCGGTTACAGAAGATGCATGGAATGAAAATTTATGGGGTGGAATTACTTTTGGAGCATTAAATGTTGCTGCAGGATTAGGAATGTTGTCTTTTCCTAATTCAAGAATTAATGCAGCAACTTGTCAGGGATGGAAAAGATTTGTAACCCCAAGTGGACAAGTATTTATTAGACCTTTGAAGGCTGTTAGAAATTTACTTTCCGTAGTTAAATAATTTCATCATTTCTGGTATTTACCATGGAATTTGCAGCCATTGATAAATAATTCCAGATTTTTGTTTCTAACTCAGAATTTAATTTTTGATTTTTTAAGGCACTTTGCATGTGTGTTAACCATGCATCTCTTGCTTTGAAATCTATTGCAAATGGCATATGTCTCATGCGTAATCTTGGATGACCTCTTTGTTCAGAATATGTTGAGGGTCCACCCCAATATTGCATTAAGAAAAGTGAAAGTCTCTCAATTGCTCCGTCAAAATCATCTTCTGGATACATCGGTCTTAGAATCGGGTCTTCTTTCACACCTTTATAAAAATCTGTAACTAAATTTATGAAAAAATTTTTGCCACCAAAATCTTCAAAATCAGATGACATTACTTATTTTCTTCAACAACTTTTTTAAGATTTTTTATCATTCCAGGAAATACAAAAACGTGAAATGGCGCAATTGCCCACCAATACATGTGCCCAGCTAGTCCCTTTGGATAAAAAATTGCGGTTTGAGTTAGTTTACTTTTTTGCTCATCTACTTGCTCAACTTTAAATTCAAGCCAAGCTTTGCCAGGCATTTTCATTTCAGCTCTAAGTCTTAATAAATTATTTGGAATTTTTTCTTCAACCCTCCAAAAATCTAAAGTCTCACCAACATTTAAATGAATCGGATCTCTTCTTCCTCTTCTTAATCCAACTCCGCCAACTATTCGATCAAGTATTCCTCTAATTTCCCAAGCCCAATCAAATGAAAAATATCCATTATTTCCACCAATAGATTCAACTGATTGCCAGACTTTTTCAGGTGATGAATTAATTTCTTTTATACGAATATCTTTATATAAAGTTCCACCCGACCACTCTGGATCACTTGGAAGTGGTTCACTTGGAATTCCTGGAATTGAAGCACTTGACCATCTAGTTGAAACTTGAGCTTCTCGCACACGCATTAGTGCCAGATCAACGGCTTTTTCAAAGTTAGTTAAACCTTCTTTGGGATCTGGTAAATATTTTTTAATTTCTGAATCATGACAAATAACTTCATTTATTAAACTTTTTACAAGTGGTCTTGCAATTGAACCTGGAACTGGAGTTACAAAACCTACCCAAAGACTTGAAAGTCTTGGAGTAAGTAAAGGAACCGGAATGATTATTCTTTTTCGAAGATCTGCCACTTTGGCATATCGATTCATCATTTCTTTATAAGTCAAAATATCTGGACCACCGATATCAAAAGCTTGATTCAAATTTTCAGTAATTCCGGCACTACCTACCAAGTAATACAAAACATCTCTTACTGCAATTGGTTGGATTCTTGTTTTAACCCATTTCGGGGTAACCATTATTGGAAGGCGCTCAGTTAAATATCTCAACATTTCAAAAGAGGCAGATCCAGATCCAATAACAACTCCAGCTCTTAATTCAATGGTTGGAACACCCGAGTTTCTTAAGATTTCTCCTGTAATTTTTCTTGATTCTAAATGTTGTGAAAGTTTTTGAGATGGAATTAATCCTCCCAAATAGATGATTCGTTTTACATCATTTGCTTTAGCTGAGTCAGCAAATATCTGTGCCATTCTGGTTTCAATATCTACAAATTCATTACCTTTATTTAATGCATGCAAAAGATAGTAAGCAACGTCAACATCTTTCATCGCTTTTGAAACATCTTCTGAATTTAAAGCATCACCTGAAATTATTTCAACTTTTGAATACCAAGGTAAATCTCTTAATCGATCTGGAAATCTTGCGAATACTTTTACTTTGTATCCGACATTGAGTAATTCTCGAATTAATCTTCCACCAATATAGCCAGTTGATCCTGTCACTAGACAAGTGGCATTTTCACCATTTGGCTTTTTTCTAATTTTTACTGACATTAAATCAACCATGACTTAATTTTGCCTGGTAACTGTATTTTTGGCTAATCGACTTAATGTTTTTATCTCTGTGACGGATTATTTGGGTTCGGGTTTGTTGGAAATGGTCTAGCCAAAACTGGAACTCGAACATTTTCTCTGTCAAAAGCTACTTTTAGTTTTTCTCTAATTTCTCTAGCACTTTGCATTGGTTTATCTGGTGCAGTTTTTGCAGTAATACGAACAAAGACAGCATCACCTGAAACTTGCTCAACGCCAGCATACTGGGGTGCATCTAGAAGCATTCCTGAAAAAGCTGGATCATCCAACATTTCTTTTCCGACTCGTTCAATTATTACTCTAATTTTTTCTAAATCTTCGTCGTATGCAATTGGTACATCAACAACTGCAACTGTCCAACCTTGACTTCTATTTGCAACTCTAAGGATTTCTCCATTTCGTACATACCAAACAACACCACTCATATCTCTTAATCGAGTTACTCGTAAGTCAACTTCTTCAACAGTTCCAATTGCAGGTCCTAAATCAACAACGTCACCAACTCCATATTGATCTTCTAAAATTATAAAAATTCCTGCCAGAAAATCTTTAATTAAAGTTTGCGCACCAAAACCTAAAGCCACACCAGCAACTCCAGCACTTGCTAAAAGCGGTGCAACATTAATTCCTAAAACACTTAGTGCACTCATAATTGCAACAGTCCAAATCACGATAGTTGCAGTGCTACTAAAAAGTTGTCCAATTGCTTTTACCCTTTGGACGGTTCTTTGCTGCATCACCATTGCTGATAATTCAGCAGTGTTGTCGGCAACTTTCTTATATTGAGGAGCTTTATCGTTTGCTCGTTTTATTGCCCCTTTAACAAATCTTGCAATAGAGATTCTGACGATTGCATTAAGAAGGAGAGCGAAAAGTAAAATAAAAAAAACTTGGATCGGCACACTAGATAAATACTCAGTAATTTTTTCAAGCAGAGAATTTTGATTTTTAAACATGTAACTAAGATTACTCTTGCTCTGAATTGCTCATAAATAAGACTTCGCAGTAAAGTAAGAAATATGAGATTTCGCAGAAAAATTACCCAGATTGTCTCACTTACATTTTTTCAAGCACTATTTTTTCTTGAACCAGCGTTTGCTGTTTTTAGAGATGACGGAGATGAACCAGGAAATCCGTTATCAGGTTTTTCTTCAATACTGATTTTTATCGGAGTACCTTTATTAGTTGTTGCCATAATTTCTTTAGCAATTCTTGCACCGCAATGGACCAGAAAAGCAAAATTAGAATCAGGATTTGTTTCCCATAATGAAAAATGGTGGCTAAATGGCCCAGGTAATGAAGCACATGATTTAGATTTTGTAGAAATTGATGAAAAACTTGGAAAGTTAACACCGAAAGTAGGTGGGGTAAGTGCGAAGTGGTGATTTCTTTACTCAAGATGAACAAAATCAAATTGCAAAGTCAATTGCGATAGCAGAGGAATCAAGTGAATTAAATTTCAGTCTTTATGTTGGCGAGTTAGAAGAAGCAAGAAAAGAAGCGATTAAATTACATGCTTTGCTTGAAAATAACTCTCATACAGTGCTTGTTTGTGTTGATTTACAAAATCATGCGATAGAAATTGTTACAGGTAATTATGCTTCAACTCTGGTTGATGATCAGGCGTGCAAACTTGCTGCAGTCTCCATGGCAAATGCGTTTGGTAATAGTGATTTTGTTGGTGGGCTTATTCAAGGATTTGCAGTTTTAGGTTCACATGCCTATAAACCAAAATCTTTAACTGACTTTTAATTTATTTTATCTGCGTTTTGAGCTTTTAATGCCCGAGCTAAAGAGTCTCTTTGTTCAATAATTATTCTGCGCGCACCAACTGCTAACTCTTTATTTTTTTGTAAGAATTCATCACATTTTTTAATTACATCCAGATTAATATTTGTGCTTGGGAATAGTCCTGTAACTAATGATTGTCCAATTTCATGAGTTCGAGCATTCCAAAGGGATGAAACTGAATCAAAGTATTTGTCTACAAAGTTTCTTAACACTTCTTCATGATCCATATATGAAATTCCTGCAAGAATTGAATGCAATTCGGAATTTGTTAAATTTTCATTATTAATTACTTGTTCCCATGCTTTTTGTTTCGCATCTAAACTTGGCATCGCAGCTTTTGCCCCTGCTGCATGTTCTCTTCCCATCACAGTGTCATCTTTTTTTAATTCTTCAGCAATTTCTTTTTCTCCGCGCTTGCCCACAACAACTAGTCTTCGAAGTAATGCCCAGCGAAGATCTGTATCAACAACTAAACCTTCAATTTTCTCAGTTCCGTCTAAAATTTGAGCAACTTTGTTAATTTGTTCTTCAGTTGTAGCAACAGCGCTAAAAGTTCTTAACAATGCTAATTGTCTATCAGAACCAGGTTTTGCCAAGTTAATTAATTTTTCTAATCCAGTTGCAAGTTTTATATTGTAATTTTTTCTGTTTTTTCGATCAGCGAACACATCGATCGCACTTCTGCATTGCATGAGTACTTGTTGAACTAAACCAATATCAGTTTCTTTTTCAATGCCTGCTAAAACTAAATCTAGATATTTACCTGTTCCAACTTCTGCATCCCGGACCATATCCCAAACTGCGCCCCAAATGAGAGCTCTCGATAAAGATGATTCGATTGATGCTATTTCTTTTGTAGCAGTATTTAAAGAATGTGAATCTAATCTAATTTTTGCATAGGTTAAATCATCATCATTTATTAAAAGTAAATCCGGTCTCTTTGTTCCAACTAACTCTTTAATTTCTGTTTGTCCACCGACAACATCTACTTCAATTCTTTTTGTTCTAACTAATTTATTTTCTTGTTTTTCATAAACACCAAGAGCTAATCGATGAGGTCTTAAAACAGGATCAAGTCCAGGAGGAGAACTTGGTGGCTCTTGGTTAATTAATAACTTAGTTATCAAATTATTCTTATCAACTTCAATTTCTGGTCTTAAAAGCGTTGCCCCTGAAGATTCCAACCAAATTTTTGACCAACTATCAAGTTCTCTTCCAGATGAAGTAGATAATTCATTTAGTAAATCTTTAAGTTCAGTATTTTTCCAAGCATGTTTTTCAAAATAGTTTTTTAATCCTTTTAAGAAATTCTCTTCTCCAACCCATGCAACTAGTTGTCTTAAAGCAGAAGCACCTTTGGCATATGTAATTCCGTCAAAATTTTCATAAACTGAATCTAAATCTGGCATGTTTGCAGCTATGGGATGTGTGGAAGGTAATTGATCTTGTCGATATGCCCAAGCTTTTCTTTGAACATGAAATAAAGTCCAAGCTTCGTTGTATTGGGTTGCACCAGAACTTGCCCAATGGGCAGCCCATTCTGCAAATGACTCATTAAGCCATAAGTCATTCCACCATTTCATGGTTACTAAATCTCCAAACCACATGTGCGCTAACTCATGCAAAATTGTGTTTGCTCTTGATTCATAGGCAGTTCTAGTAGTACGAGATCTGAAAATATATTCATCTCTAAAAGTCACACAACCAACATTTTCCATTGCACCTGCATTAAATTCTGGTACAAAAACTTGATCATATTTTTTAAAGGGATAACCAATTTGAAATTTTTCTTCAAACCATTTAAAACCTTGTTTAGTTACTTCAAAAATTTCTTCATGATCTAAATATTGAGAAAGAGAAGGTCTGACAAAAATTGCAAGTGGGTATTTTCCAAATTTTCCTTCATAAATATCTGTCTTTTTTGCATATGGGCCAGCACAAATCGCATATAGATATGAAGACATTTTTGGGGTTTGATTAAAAGTCCAAATTGAGAAATTATCTTCAATATTTTTTGGTGCTGGAGTTTCAGTGTTACTGATCACTGTCCATTTAGTTGGAGCTTTAACAGTTAAGTTCAACACTCCTTTGATATCAGGTTGCTCGAATACAGGAAATACTCTTCTGCAATCTGGAACTTCAAATTGAGTGTAAATATAAACTTCATTATCAACAGGATCAATATGACGATGTAATCCTTCTCCTGTGTTCATGTATGAGCATTGAGCTTTAATTTTTAACTTATTTTCCGGTTTTAAATTTCTTAATTGAATTCGAGTTCCATTGAATACTTCTTTTACATTTAACTCTTCACCGTTTAGCCATACAGATTCAACAAGGGGAGAGACTAAATCAATCCAAGTATTTGAATTTTCTTGAGCTTTAAAATCGATTGAGGCAAAACAGGAAAAAGTCTCACCTTTGCCGTCTAATTCAAGGCTTACTGTGTAAACAGGATCACTCACTAAACCGGCTCTTTGAATCGCCTCGTTACGAGTGATATTTAAATCTTTGCTCAATTCAACCTCTACTAATAAAGTATGTAGAGCAATCTTGGCACGAGCCTTTTTGCCTTGGCATAGGCTGGTTCAAGAAAGTCACAAACTTAATTAAGGATTCAAATGACCACAAACGCAAAATTCTGGTTCGACCCATCTTGTCCATGGGCTTGGATGACTTCACGTTGGATTTTAAATGTTGCATCACAAAAACAAATAAATGTTGAATGGAAAATTTTTAGCTTAGGGGTTTTAAATGAAGGAAGAGATTTAAAACCTGATTATCGAGAAAGAATTGATAAAACTTGGGGACCTGTAAGAGTATTAGCTGCTGCAAAAAGAGCGAAGGGTTCAGAAATTTTACTTCCTCTTTACACTGCAATTGGTACATTATTTCATCCTGGTGCAAGACCAGTTGCAAAAGAAACAGTTTTAGAAGCTTTAAAAAGCATTAATTTAGATGAGTCATTAATTGATGCTTATGACAATCTCGAATTTGATCAAGACTTAAGAGATTCCACCAAAGAAGCACTTGATCTTGTGGGAAGTGATGTGGGAACACCTGTAATTTCAGTTGAAGGTGTGGCATTTTTTGGTCCCGTAATTACCCCAGCACCAAAAGGTGAGGATGCAGTAAAACTTTGGGATGCAGTAGTAGCAGCTGCAAGTGTTCCTGGATTTTTTGAATTAAAAAGAACAAGAACTGCACGACCTATATTTGATTAATATGAAAATAAATATAGGTTGCGATCATGCTGGTTTTGAAGTAAAAGAAAAACTAGTTAGTTATTTAAAAGAAAAAAATCATGAAGTAATGGATCATGGCGCACACATTTATGATGCGCAAGATGATTATCCACTCTTTTGTTTCCTGGCAGCACAAAATACTGCCAAGGACGAAACTTCATTAGGAATTGTTCTAGGTGGTTCTGGAAATGGTGAGCAAATTGCAGCCAACAAAATTAAAGGAGTAAGAGCAGCACTTGCTTGGAATGCTGATACAGCCAAACTTGCTCGCGAGCATAACAACGCAAATGTAATTGGCATAGGTGCACGCATGCATACATTTGAAGAAATAACAAAAATTGTTGATGCTTTTATAAATACAAAGTTTTCAAATGATGAAAGACACATTCGTAGAATTAATCAATTAAGTGATATGGAAACTCACGCAAAGTTACCGAATAAATAGAGAATTTGGAGCGGGTGACGGGAATCGAACCCGCATATCCAGCTTGGAAGGCTGGAACTCTAGCCATTGAGCTACACCCGCAAATATTTGTAAGTTCATCTTAGGTTTTCACTAATTCTGAACCTGATGGCAGACTCAATTATTGTTAACAACTACGATTGAAAAGCGCTCGCGGGGCGTAGCGTAGTGGCTAGCGCGCCTGCTTTGGGAGCAGGAGATCGGGAGTTCGAATCTCCCCGCCCCGACAGAAAA
>JACCED011460771.1_pt1 | contig 11476 bp, 10 predicted proteins | sample 7455021 | NCBI WGS metagenome assembly JACCED01 (sample SAMN15323456, study PRJNA562643) | freshwater metagenome | isolation source: river surface water | place: USA:Blue River Watershed | collected 2017-08-19
ACTCTCATCCTTAACAGTTAAGCCATAACCTGATTTAATCTCAACTGTGGTAGTTCCACTATGCAGCCCCTCATGCACCAATCGAGTTGCATTAGATAAAAGATCATCATCGGTGGCAGATCGGGTGGCAGCAACGGTGGTGGCAATTCCACCTGAAGAGTAACTCTCACCCTTCATTCGGGCAGAAAACTCAGCGGCTCTATCCTTTGCAAAGATTAAGTGGTTGTGGGAATCAACAAAGCCTGGAATTACCGCTTTGCCAGCTGCATCAATTGTTTTTTCAGCAGTTGGTGCACTTTCGCTTGCCCCAACCCAGGAAATCTTGCCATTTTCAATAACTATGCCAGCATTTTCAATTAAACCTAACTCAGATTTACCTAAAGCTGGATCATTTGTTACTAGCAGGTGGATATTTTTGATTAAAGTTTGTGACATTTATCTTCTTTTAAATTGTATTTATTCAGTATCTAACATAGGAATGTGCACATGTTTTTCACGGGCTGTCTTATCTGCAATCTCATAACCTGAATCAACATGTCTGATCACACCCATACCTGGATCATTTGTTAATACTCTGGCTAACTTTTGCGCAGCAAGTGGGGTGCCATCGGCAACTGAGACTTGGCCGGCATGGATTGATCTACCCATACCAACACCGCCGCCATGGTGAATTGATACCCAAGATGCACCAGATGCAATATTGATCATTGCATTAAGTAATGGCCAATCTGCAATTGCATCTGAGCCATCTAACATCGCTTCAGTCTCACGGTAAGGAGATGCAACTGAGCCACAATCTAAATGATCTCTACCAATAACAATTGGCGCTTTCACCTCACCCTTTGCTACTAAATCATTAAAGGCAAGCCCTGCTTTATCTCGCTCACCATATCCCAGCCAACAAATTCGAGCAGGCAATCCTTGGAAGGCAACCTTTTCCTGCGCCATTGTTATCCAACGATGTAAGCCTTCATTTTCTGGAAATAAATCTAAAACAGCTTTATCTGTGCGGTAAATATCTTTTGGATCCCCAGAAAGTGCCACCCATCTAAATGGTCCCTTACCTTCACAAAACAATGGCCTGATATATGCCGGCACAAAACCTGGAAATGCAAAGGCGCGATTAAAGCCACCTTGTCGTGCTTCATCCCTGATTGAGTTTCCGTAATCAAAAACCTCAGCTCCCTTATCCATAAAGCCAACCATTGCCTCTACATGTTTTGCCATCGCCTCTTTAGCTCGAAGTGAGAACTCCTCCGGCTTATCTTTAGCAAAGGTGGCTGCTTGCTCAAACTCAACGCCGATTGGTACATAGGTGAGTGGATCATGAGCTGAAGTCTGGTCTGTGACAATATCAATTGGCACATCCATCTTAAGTAGTTGTGGGAAAACTTGGGCAGCATTACCAACAACCCCAACAGATAATGGTGCGCCAGCCTTTTTTGCCTTTAAACATCTAGCAACTGCATCATCTAGATTATCTGCAATCTCATCTAGGTATCTAGTTTGTATTCGTTTTTCTAATCTAGTTTTATCAATATCAACTACTAAACACACTCCGCCATTCATGGTTACTGCAAGTGGTTGAGCGCCACCCATTCCCCCACAACCACCAGTTAAGGTGAGGGTGCCTTGCAATGTGCCATTAAATCTCTTGTTTGCAACTGCAGCAAAGGTCTCATAGGTTCCTTGCAAAATTCCTTGGGTGCCGATGTAGATCCAAGAGCCAGCAGTCATCTGGCCATACATAGTCAAACCTAATTGCTCTAGCCTTCTAAACTCTGGCCAATTTGCCCAATCGCCAACTAAATTTGAGTTAGCAAGTAATACTCTCGGCGCCCACTCATTGGTTTGAAATACTCCCACTGGTTTACCAGATTGCACCAGCATAGTTTCATCATTTTTTAAATTGGTTAATGTTTTGACAATTGCATCAAATGATTGCCAATTACGGGCTGCTTTTCCAGTGCCACCATAAACCACTAAATTCTCTGGGTGTTCGGCAACTGCAGGATCTAAGTTGTTATGGAGCATGCGAAGGGCTGCCTCTTGCCCCCAACCTTTTGCAGTTAATTTATTTCCAGTTGCAGCGTGAAGGATCCGTGAGGTCTCGGTAAGCATGGTGAAAGATTACCCTCCTTTTACATTCCGCTGTCTAGTACATCATTAAGTATTGAATCAGCGTGAGAGTTCTCCTCACGGGGAATCCACTGATATGAGACAAGTTTTGGATCATGGGTAGCAAAGGCTTGTTTTGCTAACTCCTTCATATTTGGATGCTTAACCTTCCACCTCCCACTCATCTGCTCAACTACCAACTTTGAATCCATCTTCACCAAAATAGTAGCTTTTGGATCAATCTCATTAGCTGCCTTAAGTCCGGCAATTAATCCCTGGTATTCAGCAACATTATTTGAAGCAACTCCAATAGCAGCGCCAATCTCTTTTACTATCTTGTCATTTTCATAGACAACTGCGCCAAAGGCGGCAGGTCCTGGATTTCCTCTACTGCCACCATCGGCAGTAATTACAAAGTGGCGCGCCATTTAAATTCGCACCAATATTCGCCGGCACTCTTCACACCTTAATAACTCATCCTTACTTAAGGATTTAATCCGCTCCATCTCAACTGCGTTGATCGCAAGATTACAGCCATTGCATTTATTGCCAACTAAAGCTGCTGCTGCAACTCCCCCACTGGCTGCTCTTATCTTTTCATAAAGATCAATTAATGGCTTTTCTATCTTTGCTACAACCAAAAGCCGTGCCTGATTTTTATCGCTGATTAAAGTATTTATCTGAGCAGTTGCAGTAGCTAATCTGCTATTTATCTCACTCTTTAAAGTTTCAAGGGATGTTAAATCTGTAGTTAAGGTGTCTCTTCTTGCTCCGATCGCATCACTTCTCATCATGATCTCAAGCTCTATCTCCTCCAGAGCCTCCTGACGTTTCTTCAAGGTGCCAACCTCATGTTGGAGTTGTTCTAACTCCTTTGGCGTGGCATTACCGGAGGCAAGCCTTGCCTCATCTTTTTTTATTCGATCAGTAACCGTTTCAACATCAACCTCACCTCGGCGAAGCTCCAATGCGATCTGATCAGCCTCTGCCTTCACAGTTGATAACTCATCAGTTGCCAATGTAATCCGTTTATCAATATGGAGTAATTGCTCAATCTCAGGCAGTGATTTTAATTTGGTATTGGCCTGCATAATCTCATTATCAAGTAGTTGCAGCTCTAAAATTAATGATTGCTGGTCAACGGAGGCTTGCATAGAGCACCCCCTTGTTTTTGTTTACTTAAAGTAATTTTTTAGTTGTATATACAGCTGTTTTAGTTTACTCATCTTTACCAGCTATTGCTACTTAGCAAGATAGGCGGCAATACCCTTGCCAAACTGCTTAATCCTTGCCAACTCACTTTCATATTGGCCAAGCACTTTAAATTGTTCACCTTGCAAAACCTGTGGCAATTGATCAACATCTGTGATGCAAACCCCGCCACCATAGAGCTTATGAAAGGCGGTGATCTTTGGATCATAAGAGATTGCTATATATGGCCGCTTAAAGGCGTAAGCGATGATCGCTCCATGTAAACGTGTTGTAACCACGTAATCACACTTTTGATACATCTTTAAAATCTTTTTTAATGGGTATTTTTTGCTCTCAACATTTGCGGTAAAGCGGTAATTAAAACCGGCCTGCTCAATCATCTCCTTAATCTTTGGGGTAGTTGAGGTGGGCTCTAAATCAAGGTGTGAGCTATGAAGAATATTTTTTCCACTCTTACCTTTAGCCGCAACATTAAATTCATTGGCAACATAGACCAAGGTAGGACAGGCTGTGATACTGATATCTGTCGGTAGTTGATAAAAATCTCTAGTTAACTCATCTCGAACATTTGCAAAAACTGATTTCGAAAAGACAGATTGCACAACATCCTTTGCTACTCCCTTTGTCGAATCATTTTCTGGTAGACATACACCTATTCCCCAAATAATTATTGGTAATTTACAATTTTGATCTAAATCTTTCCAAAACTTTTCAAATACTGAGTGAAGTAAACCTGCACCACCAACAATCACCTGATCGTAATTTTTATGAACAAACTCCCAATCAACTGGGGATTTATGGATATTCCAGAGATCTAACTCTTCATCCAACATCTGATGGATGGCAAGTACTGGTAAATAATTACCAATATTTCGATTTGCTGAGTAAAACTGAAGGGTCTTGCTTTTTACACGTCTTGGAGCTTTAGATAGATCATTTACCTTAGTTAACTTGTGGCTGAATAAGTTAATGATGCTTCCTAAGTTACTTACCAGATGGAAATTTTGGTCAGCATTCGCACAATCAACTTAAACATTGATTCAATGCTCTGATTTAGTCCTTCTAATATTTGTAAATTAGTTGGTGGGGCAACTTTAAAATTCTTTGAACCAAAGGCATCTTGCGCTGCCAACATGCAGGATAAACACATGGCTAAATACTATCTGCCCATAATTTAGAGTCAACGACAATCATGGGCAGATAGATCAAATTACTATTTTCTGCTACTTGTTTTTATCCTTTGCATCATGTTTTTTAGCCGGAGCTGTAACACGGCCTGCGTGAGCATGGGCGGTTGGATCCTTCTTGGATTTAACAATGCTGGCAATTGTTGAAATTATCAAGATAGTTGCGATAACTGCCAAGCTAAACAGGGTTGGAACCTTTGGAACCTCACTCCATGTTTCATGTAGGTAGGTGAAGATCAATTTCACGCCAATAAACATCAAGATAATTGAAAGTCCAAGCGATAGATAAATTAGTTTGTCTAGCAATCCCTTAAGTAGGAAGTAAAGAGCGCGAAGGCCAAGAAGCGCGAAGGCATTGGCGGCAAAAACTAAAAATGGTTCATTTGTCACACCAAAGGTTGCTGGAATTGAATCTAGGGCAAAGAGCAAATCAGTAGATGCAATTGCAATTAATACCAAAAACATCGGGGTGGCAACTCTTTTACCGTCTATTTTAGTAAAGCTCTTTGAGCCATCAAACTCCTTGGTGATGGTCATTCGCTTAGAAATAGTCTTTACCAAGAAGTTATCTTCAGGGGTTGGATCCTCATCCCAGTGCTTAAACAATCCAAATCCAGTCCAAATCAAAATCGCACCAAAAATAACGAAGGTAAAGCTAAATGCAGCAAGAGCTGCTGCGCCAATGGCGATAAAAATGGCACGAAGCACTAGAGCTAAGAGCACACCAATCATTAAAACTTTTTGGTGATAAATCGAAGGCACCTTAAATTGTGCCAAAATGATAATAAATACAAATAAATTATCTACCGAGAGAGATTTCTCTACTAAATAGGCGGCGAAGTACTCGGTACCATAAACAGAGCCGGCACTCTGCCAGACCCAGACACCAAAACCGATTGCTAGCGCAATATAAAAAATCGACCAAGCAGCCGCCTCTTTAAACATAACCTCATGGGGTTTGCGACTTACCGTTACAAGATCTACAAAAATTAAAATCAAAATTGCAGCTACTACTACAAGCCAGGTTGTTAGTGAGACATTCATTGATATCACCTATTCGTTAATGGGGGCAGGTGCCAAGGTCTTCCTCAACCAAGAAATTGGCCGCAACTCCGGGACATCGCTATCCGTACTGACGAAGGTGCTGTTGTGAGGTACTCCCCTTAACGGAGGTAAATCTAAAGTATTTTGGCAGTTTAAACCAAATCTATCTTGGTCAGGCGTTTTGGTAATTTACGCTACATCTGTGAGCCAAAAGATAGTGGTATCTCTTCTAACCCCAGATGAATGGGAGAGATTAAGGCAGATTCGTATTCGGGCACTAAAAGAAAACCCAGAGGCCTTTGGTGCCAATTTAGCTGAGGTTATGAATCAATCGAAGGAAGTTTGGTTAAAGCTTTATGAGAAAGAGGATTACTTAGTCGCATCAAGTGATGGCCAAGATATTGGAATGTTATACATCGAAGTGCTAAAAGGTGATCATGACGCAACTTGTTGGATAGGTGGTTGCTGGACCGATCCAAGTTTTCGTGGAATTGGGGTTATGAGATCCATATTTGATTACATAGATAAGAATGCAGCTAAAAAAGGTTGGCAGCGGCAGGGGCTTGGAGTTTGGGCAGATAATTTATTGGCAATCAACGCTTACAAATCTTTAGGATTTAACTTTGCTGGCGAAAAAATGTTAGGAAATAGCTCAGGAAAGTTCTTTCAACATATGGTTAGAGATGTGCCGAAGGACTAGCTGATTAAGATTTCATCTTGAAACAATTTACGTGGGCGGTGAGGGTTTAGTCTAATTTTCCTTATTCAACCATTTCATATATTTACTTTTTCTTGACTTAGCACCCCTAATAGTCAATTGATCTAGATTTGGACCACTAACAAGCAGATTTAGGATAGGTATTTGCCTTTGCCACTTGAATTCACTAATGGGAGAAATTAAGATTTGCAGATGAATGGAAAACGGTTCAAATTCTTATTAATACTAACTCTATTTCATTCAGCTCTAGTTTATCCAGCAAATGCAGCTGTACGTGCTGGTGATAGTTGTTTAAAACTAAATTCTACTGCAAGCGTTGCAGGAATAAAATTTACTTGCATTAAAGTAAATAACAGGTTGGTTTGGAATAAAGGCATAAAAATTATTAAAACTAAACCAATGAGTAAGCCAACTCCTACGCCCGCTTATTACCAACCAAAAATTGGTGATTGTTTTTACTATGACTGGGATCAGGCGATGTTTAAAAATATCTCTGATAAGCCAATTGACTGTCAAAGTTTACACACTGCAGAAACTTATAAAGTTCAAATTTGGGACTCTCCAGTAAATGTTTACCAAGACACGGACGAAAGTATCTTGAATGTTGTGAAAAATATATGTCTACCTATGACATATAAACCTTCATCTTCAATAACGCAAAACTATTTTACTTTTAGTTTTCCCTCAGAAGCTCAGTGGAATCAAGGAAATAAATGGGTGCGCTGTGATGGGGTAATTTTGGATCGAAGTGGCAAAATTCCTCGGTTGGTTCCTTGGCAAGGTGAGCCACCTATCAGGCAGGACATTCCAGCAACTTGCACGGTTGAGTCAGCAAAAAATAATGCTTGGTATAGAACAAGTGAGGAAGAAACATCCTGGAATAGACACATGGGATTTTACGTAAGAAATAGTTCTCCAGATCGAGATGCGACTCAAGTTTTAATTACAGCAACTTTACGTCATACAGATGGAACCATAGGCTCAGAATTATTTGAAATAAGCCGAATCCCTGCGGGGCAGCTTGTGGGAGTTGGAAAAGTTTTTGAATCACAAGATTTAGAAAGCTGGTCTTATAAAATTCAATGTTCAGATAGTCCAAAAAGTAATATAGGCAGACTTATAGAACTAAGCGCTGCAGTCTCAAAACAGTCTGACACTAGTAGGTATGGCTTAACTTATTCAGCTACAGGGGTAAATAGTTATCCGAACGTGATACGTTGCAAAAACGATAACTATAGTTGCATGATTTACGTTTTATATTTTGACAGTGTTGGAGGAATAGTTGGCGGAGACACCATCTTTCTAAGTGGACCGATTTATCCTAATCAAACTTTTACAGCTGAAGGCTATATTTACTACCCGAAAAGCTGGCATCCAGAAAAAATAGCCACAGTTAGAATGTGGGTACAAGAACCCCAGTCTTAATACAAAACCAATATGCCTGATATGGAATTAGTACAAGGGGTATCTGATCAAAATTAAAACGTGGGCGGTGAGGGTTTCGAACCCCCGACATCCTCGGTGTAAACGAGGCGCTCTACCACTGAGCTAACCACCCGGTGAGAGTGGGAATATTACTAGTAGATCAGTATTACTCCCAATCTACAGTTTTTATAGGGCTGCTAACGCTGTTTTGTAATCAGCTAAATTTCTAGCCTCACCTAATCCATTAACAATTTGCCACTTTAAATTGCCATCTTTACCGATGATAAATGTGCCACGTTTAGCGCAACCTCGACTCTCTTCAAATGTGCCGTAAGCCTTGGCGGCTGCACCATGTGGCCAAAAGTCAGAGAGAACTTGGAACTTATAACCCTCTTGCTCAGCAAATACCTTGTTTGCATACATTGGATCACATGAGATTGCCATTAATTCAACATTGTCATTTTGAAAAGCTGATAAGTCATCACGCAGCGCACAAAGCTCACCAGTGCAGGTGCCGGAGAAGGAGAATGGATAAAAGACTAAGACCACATTCTTCTTACCCTTATAGGATGAAAGTGAGATCTTCTCACCATGTTGGTTTACTAACTCAAAATCTGGGGCCACTGAACCAATTGCGAGCGCCATTGTTTTCTCCTTGTTTTTAGTTGAGGTTTACTTACTTTTCTTTTTATTACTTCCAGCATGTCTGGCAATTAATCTGGTGGCTGTCCAATCAGCACCAGCTGGAAATGATGTGGTTTGAGACATTCCGGCAGTTGGAGCTGCATCTTGAATATCACTTGGTTCGACATAACCGGCTCTGCCAACCTTTGGCGTAAATAGCCAGATTGGTCCATCCTCAGTTAGATAAGTAAGGGCATCTACCAATTCATCAACTAAATCACCATCACCATCACGCCACCATAAAATAACCGCATCTACTACCTCTTGTGAGGTGGAATCTAAAAATTGATTGCCAGCTTTTGTATTTATGGCATCACGTAATGTTTGATCACAATCTGCTTCATCAAAACCAACCTCGAGAATTAGTTGATCTGGTTTTATGCCAAGCCGTTCAACGGTGGCAGCGGGTGCCTGGGCTGAATTCATTAGGAGTAGTCCACCCAACTTTGGCGTAAGGTGCAACTTGTAAATGCCACCTCACCTAAATTTAAGCCAGATCACGCCTGACCGGCGGTATAAATATGACCAAACCCCCCTTGAGGATAGAGAATAAGCCCGTGAGTGAAAACTTTAAGGCCCCAGACCACCTGGTGGACCAATTAGTTGATACCGATCCAACTGAGAGCGCTGAGTGGCGTCAATCCTTTGACGCAGTTTTAAAAAACGCAGGTCCGGTAAGAGCTCGTTACTTAATGCTCTCTTTACTGCAAAGAGCAAATGAAAAAAATGTTGGAGTTTCAGGACTTCGCACCACCGATTACATAAACACAATTCCACCAGCGCTGGAGCCAACTTTTCCGGGAGATGAGTATTTAGAGCGAAGAATTCGTGCCTATATAAGATGGAATGCAGCGGTGATGGTGCACCGGGCTCAACGTCCAGGTGTGGGTGTTGGTGGACATATTTCAACTTATGCATCAAGTGCCTCCCTTTATGAGGTTGGTTTTAATCACTTCTTCCGCGGCAAAGAGCATGCAGGTGGTGGAGATCAAATATTTTTCCAAGGTCACGCCTCCCCTGGTATGTATGCCAGAGCTTTTATGGAAGGACGTCTGACTGAAAAACAGTTAGATGGTTTCCGCCAAGAGTTATCACATCAAGGTGGTGGCTTATCTTCATATCCACATCCAAGACTTATGCCAGAGTTTTGGCAGTTCCCAACAGTTTCAATGGGAATTGGTCCAATTAATGCAATTTATCAAGCAAGATTTAACCGTTATTTAGATGCTCGTGGATTTAAGGACACAAGTGATCAAAATGTCTGGGCGTTTTTGGGCGATGGTGAGATAGATGAACCTGAAACCTTAAGTGCCATCTCACTTGCTGCTAGAGAAGGATTAGATAACCTAACATTTGTAGTTAACTGTAATTTGCAAAGATTAGATGGCCCAGTGCGAGGAAATGGCAAGATAATTCAAGAGTTGGAATCTATCTTTGGTGGTGCTGGTTGGAATGTAATCAAAGTAGTTTGGGGCCGAGAGTGGGATCCACTACTTGCCGCAGATCGCGAGGGTGCGTTAGTTGATTTGATGAATAAAACTCCAGATGGGGATTTCCAAACATTTAAATCTGAAAATGGTGCATTTGTCCGGGAGAACTTCTTTGGTAGGGATCCAAGAACTGCCGCGATGGTCTCTTCTTGGAGTGATGATGATATTTGGAACCTAAAGCGTGGTGGCCATGATTATCAAAAACTTTATGCAGCATATAAAGCAGCTAGTGAACACAATGGTCGTCCAACTGTAATTTTGGCTAAAACCATTAAGGGGTGGACGCTGGGCTCTCACTTTGAAGCTAGAAACTCAACTCATCAAATGAAGAAGATGACTTTAGAGGATTTAAAGGTATTTAGAGATCGCTTATTTATTCCATTAAAGGATGAAGAGTTAGATGCCAAGCTTCCACCATATTGCCATCCAGGAATTGAATCTGCTGAGTATCAATACATGATGGCTCGCCGCAAAGAGTTAGGTGGCTTTTTACCGGCAAGAAGAAATGTTTCAAAGGCTCTGCCACAGCCAAAGGATGAAAGTTATGAGTCGGTAAAGCGAGGATCTGGCACTCAAGAGATTGCCACCACAATGGCTTTTGTTAGATTGCTTAAGGATTTAATCAAAGATCCAAATATTGGCAAGAGATTTGTGCCGATCATTCCAGATGAGGCAAGAACCTTTGGAATGGATTCATTGTTTCCAACCTTGAAGATCTACTCACCACATGGTCAGAGTTACACCTCAGTTGATCGAGAGTTAATGCTTTCTTATAAGGAGTCAAAAGAGGGTGTGATCTTGCATGAGGGAATTAATGAGGCTGGCTCAGTTGCCTCATTTACGGCAGTTGGCTCTTCTTACTCAACCCATGATGAGCCGATGATTCCAATTTATATCTTCTACTCAATGTTTGGTTTCCAGCGAACTGGTGATTCATTTTGGGCGGCAAGTGATCAATTAGTTAGAGGATTTGTACTAGGGGCAACTGCGGGGCGAACCACCTTAAATGGTGAGGGTTTGCAACATGAAGATGGCCATTCACATTTGCTTGCCTCAACCAATCCAGCAGTAATTTCCTATGATCCAGCCTTTGCTTATGAATTAGGGCATATTGTTAAAGATGGTTTGAGAAGAATGTATGGGCAAGATAGCGAGAATGTTTACTACTACCTAACTGTGTATAACGAGCCATACCAGCAGCCAGTTGAGCCAGAAAAGTTAGATGTGGCTGGATTGCTGAAGGGAATTTATCTACTTAAGAAACCACTTCGTTGGCGCAGTAAAAAGGTTGCGATCTTAGCCTCTGGCGTTTCAGTCAACTGGGCGCTTAAGGCACAAAAACTTCTAAATGATGATTTTAAGGTGGCAGCAACAATTTACTCAGTCACCTCTTGGAATGAGCTTCGCCGGGATGGACTGGCAGTTGATCGACATAATTTATTAAACCCTGATAAGAAGATCTCTGCTTACATTACGAAAAAGTTGAAGAGAGAAAAGGGACCGGTAATTGCGGTAAGTGATTTTATGAGATCAGTTCAGGATCAAATCTCACCTTGGGTTAAGCAGCCATTTTATTCACTAGGAACTGATGGCTTTGG
>JACCED011855422.1_pt1 | contig 11473 bp, 10 predicted proteins | sample 7455021 | NCBI WGS metagenome assembly JACCED01 (sample SAMN15323456, study PRJNA562643) | freshwater metagenome | isolation source: river surface water | place: USA:Blue River Watershed | collected 2017-08-19
TGCTGTCGGAAGGGGCCTGGTCTGAAAGCTATCTGGATGATGGCAGCCGCCAGCATTTCAACAATGCGGCGCTGACGGGGCTTTATCTGGATTTCGAAGCCTCCCGCTCACAGGGGCAATATGATGATCGCGCCTGCCTGCCGGTGCTGCGCCAGGGGCTCAAGCTTGATCTGATCCATGGGCGCATTGCGCTGCGGGCTGAGGAGATGGCCGGCAACGAAGAAATCGCCTTGCGCGGTTAGGCGGTTCCCCTTCGCTTCGGCGCGGGGCATAATTCCTGAATTGCGTCAGGAGGAATGCCCCATGGCCGAAGGCCGTCTTGTAATCGGCAACAAGCGTTATTCATCCTGGTCCCTGCGCGGCTGGCTGGCCGTGCATCTGGCGGGGCTGGATGTGGAAGAAGTGGTCATTCCGCTGGCTGGCGGCGGAGGCACGGATGCGATCAAATCCGCCACCCCTGCCGGCCTGGTGCCCTATCTGGAACATCGCGGCGCGCGCATTTGGGAAAGCCTGGCCATTTGCGAATATTGCGCGGAAATCACCCCGCAGCTCTGGCCGCAGGATCGCGCCACGCGCGCCCATGCGCGTTCCATCGCGGCCGAAATGCATGCCGGGTTTCGCAATCTGCGCATGGCCATGCCGATGAATCTCGGCCGCAGCTTCCCCGGCCAGCGCCGCACGCCGGAAGCGCTGGCGGATATCGCGCGGGTGGAAGCGATTTGGGCCGAAGCCCTTGGCGCCCATGGCGGGCCTTTCCTGATGGGGGCTGAATTCGGCGCGGTGGATGCCATGTATGCGCCGGTGGTGGCGCGTTTCATCACCTGGCAGCCGGAACTTTCCACAACGACGCAACGCTATATGGCCGCAGTCCGCGCGCATCCCTTGGTGGCGCGCTGGTATGCGGAAGCCGCCGCCGAGCCCAAGGAATGGCTGCTCGATCGTTATGAGAATCCCGCATGAATACCGCCCTGGCTCTTGACCATCTTGGCGTCGCCGCACGCGATCTGGCGCCGATCTGCGCGGCCTATGAAAGGCTTGGCTTCACGCTTTCGCCCATTGCGCAGCAAAGCGGGCGGCGGCGGCCTGATCTGCCGGTCGAAAAATATGGGTCAGGCAATCGCTGCGCCTTCCTGAAGCATGGCTATATCGAACTCATCGCCATTCTGGACCCGACGCTTTACGACAATACGCTGAATGCGTTTCTGGCGCGTTATGCGGGGATCCATATCCTTGCACTCGCCATGCTGGATGAAGACGCGAACCTGACACGGCTGCGCCAGGCGGGGCTTGATATTCCTGGGGTGGCGTATCTGGAACGGCCGGTGGAGGCAGGCGGGCCAATCGCGCGCTTTGCCCGCCTGCCCTTCCCGGATCCCCCCGAAGGCCGCGTGCAATTGATCCGGCATTTGACGCCGGAATTGGTGTGGCAGGATCGCTGGATGGACCACGCCAATCGCGCCGAGGTTCTGGAAGCCGCCATTCTATGCGCCGAAAACCCGGCCGAGACCGCAACGCGGCTTTCGCGCTTGGCTGGGCTGCCGGTGGAACCAGACCCGGCGGGCGGCTTTCTGCTGCGCCTGCCCGGTGCGGCGCGCGCTGCCGGCCCCAAAGCCCCGGCGCTCGAAACCCGCGTGCGGGTGCTGCCCCCAGAAGCACTGGCCAGCGTCCTGCCCGGTGTCGTGCCGCCCGCATCACCTTGCATGGCAGGGATGGTGGTCCGCACCGCCGATGGCGCTGCAGCGGCGCGGCGCATCCTGGCCGGCATCCCCACCCGTGAAGCGCCAGAGGGCATCATGGTTCCGCCCGAATATGCCGCCGGCGCGGCGCTGATTTTTGCCTGAGGCGCGGCGGTGAGTGACTCTAAAGCTGCTTTCGGGCTTAAATGAGATCTGAATGAAACACAGCGCGCTTGGCGCCATGTGAGGAGAGTTCAAATGGGTGTTCTGACGGAAGCTCAAAAAGATGCTTTCTGGCGCGATGGCTGCCTGGTGGTGCCGAACGCTGTCTCGCCTGATCTGCTGGCGCGGTTGCGGGCCGAGATCGCCGGTTGGGTGAAAGAAAGCCGCGCCCACACAAAACCCTTCGGCCCGCCTTGCGTGGATGGTCGCCCGCGTTTCGACATGGGCAAGGAACATTCCGCCGAAAAGCCCGCTCTGCGCCGGATCAATAACCCATCCGATATCTCGCCCGCCTATCTGGAAGCGATGCGTGATAGCGACATGACCGAGATGGTGGCCGAACTGATCGGCCCCGATGTGAAGTTCCATCACTGCAAGATCAATCTGAAGCTGATGGGTGCGAAGACCGAAGTGCTGTACCATCAGGACTTCGCCTATACGCCGCATACCAATGACGACATCATCACCGCGCTGCTGTTCCTGGATGATGTGGATGAAACCAATGGCGCGTTGACCATTGTGCCGGGGTCCCACAAGGGCCCGATGTATTCGCTGTTTGATGGGGATCGTTTCACCGGCGCGGTTTCGGATGCGGATGAAAAGGCGCTGCTGGCGCAAAGCATCCCCTGCTATGGCCCGGCCGGTTCAGTCTGCCTGATGCATACCAAGCTGGCGCATGGGTCAGCACCCAATGCCGGCACCAAGCCGCGCGGGCTTTATATTTGCGTCTATACCGCCGCCGATGCGGTGCCCTTGGCGCGCAACCCGATGCCAAGCACGCATGAGGGCGAGGTCATTCGCGGCAAGCCGGCGCGGTTTGCGCGCATCACGGAAACCCGCGTGGAATTGCCGCAACAGCCCAAATCCGCGAGCTTCTTTACCGTGCAGGGGCAGGCTTCCGCACAAGCGGCGGAGTGATCAGGGCTTATTAAAGAAAAACCCGATCAGGCCATCGCCTGATCGGGTTTTTTTTGTGCTGAGTACGCGGTGTTTTATTCCGCATTCTCCGGCTCACGCTCCGCATCCCGATCTTCTTCGGGCTTGGGCAGCGCGGGCGGGGCGGCTTCCTGGCAATCGAAGGTCAGCGCGCCATCGCGGAGCCCAACTTTCACCGATCCGCCCTTGGCGAGTTTGCCGAACAGCAATTCCTCCGCCAGCGGCTTTTTGACGTGTTCCTGAATGACACGCGCAAGAGGCCGCGCGCCATAAAGCGGGTCATAGCCGCGTTCCGCCAGCCATTCCTTGGCGGCCGAGGAAAGCTCAATCGTCACATTGCGGTCAGCCAACTGGGCTTCCAATTGCATGACGAATTTTTCGACAACCTGCGCGACAATTTCCGGCGTCAGCCCGGCGAAGGGCACCACTGAATCTAGACGGTTGCGGAATTCAGGGGTGAACATGCGCTTGATCGCATCCTCATCCTCACCCACACGGGCAGCGCGTTCAAAGCCAATGGCAGGCTTCGCCATATCCGACGCACCCGCATTGGTGGTCATGATCAGGATCACATTGCGGAAATCCACGGTCTTGCCGTTGTGATCCGTGAGTTTGCCGTGATCCATCACCTGCAACAGGATATTGTACAAATCCTGATGCGCCTTTTCGATTTCATCGAGCAGCAGCACGGCATGCGGGTGCTGATCGATCGCATCCGTCAAAAGCCCGCCCTGATCGAAACCGACATAGCCCGGCGGCGCACCAATCAGGCGGGATACGCTATGGCGTTCCATATATTCGGACATGTCGAAGCGGATCAGTTCAATGCCCAGCGTCTTCGCCAATTGCTTGGCAACCTCTGTCTTGCCGACACCGGTCGGGCCAGAAAACAGGTAATTGCCAATCGGCTTTTCCGCATCGCGCAGCCCCGCGCGCGACAGCTTGATGGCGCTGGAAAGGGCTTCAATCGCCTTGTCCTGACCAAAGACCATCGCCTTCAGATCACGTTCAAGGTTTTTCAGCACTTCGCGGTCATCGGTGGAAACCGATTTGGGCGGAATGCGTGCGATCTTCGCGACGATATCTTCCACATCCTTGAGCGTGACCGTCTTGCGGCGCTTGTTTTCCGGCACCAGCATGCGTGAAGCGCCGACCTCATCGATCACGTCGATGGCCTTATCGGGTAGCTTCCGGTCATGGATGTATTTCGCGGAAAGCTCCACCGCCGCGCGGATCGCTTCCGGCGTGTAGCGCACCTTGTGGTGCTTTTCGTAATTGGTCTTGAGCCCCTGCAGGATCTTTACCGCGTCTTCAAGTGAAGGCTCATTCACATCAATTTTCTGAAAACGCCGCACCAGGGCGCGGTCCTTCTCAAAATAATTGCGATATTCCTTGTAGGTGGTCGAACCAACGCAGCGAATGGTGCCCTGCGCCAAGGCAGGCTTCAGCAGGTTGGACGCATCCATGGCACCGCCGGAAGTGGCGCCGGCGCCAATCACGGTGTGAATTTCATCGATGAACAGCACGGAACCAGGCTGGTTTTCCAACTCGGTCACCACAGCCTTCAGCCGTTCCTCGAAATCCCCCCGGTACCGCGTGCCCGCCAGCAGGCTACCCATATCCAGCGCATAGATGGTGGATTTCGCCAGTACTTCCGGCACATCGCCTTCAATGATGCGCTTGGCCAGGCCTTCCGCAATCGCGGTTTTGCCAACGCCGGGGTCGCCCACATAAAGCGGGTTGTTCTTGGTCCGGCGGCACAGGATCTGAATGGTGCGTTCAATTTCCTGATCGCGGCCGATCAAGGGGTCGATCTTACCTTGCTCGGCTTTCTTGTTCAGGTTCACGCAGTAATTGGTCAGCGCATCCTGGCCGCGCGCGGCGCCGCGGCCCTTTTCTTCCTTCTCGGCCCCGGCTTCATCACCGCCGCCTTGGGCACTGCCCTGCGCAGGGCGCGGTTGCGAACGCCCAGGCGCCTTGGCGATGCCATGGCTGATGAAATTCACCGCATCCAGGCGCGTCATATCCTGCAATTGCAGGAAATAGACGGCATGCGATTCGCGTTCAGAGAACAGCGCGACCAGCACATTAGCGCCCGTCACTTCATCGCGGCCAGAGGATTGCACATGGATGGCGGCGCGCTGGACCACGCGCTGGAACCCCGCCGTAGGCTTCGGGTCACCACCGCGTTCCGTCACCAGGCCCGCCAGGTCCTTATCCAAAAATTCCGTCAGATCGCGCTTCAGGCGTTCGATATCGACACCGCAAGCGCGCAAGACCGCGACCGCATCCGCATCATCGCCAAGGGACAGCAAAAGGTGTTCGAGGGTGGCATATTCGTGCCGGCGTTCACCAGCCAGGCCCAGGGCGCGATGAAGCGTCTGTTCAAGATTCCGGGACAACATGATCAAAGACGCTCCGTGTTGGCCCCCCCACCCTGTCGTTGCAGGACGAAACGGCCGGATTCATACGCTTATTTAGGCGCCCTCCTGGGGTTCTGCGACCCCCGCCCTCAGTCCTTTTCGATCGTGCATTGCAGCGGGTGCTGGTTCTGGCGGGCCAGATCCATCACCTGCGTCACTTTTGTCTCGGCCAACTCATAGGTGAAGACCCCGCACACCCCAACACCGCGACGATGGACATGCAGCATGATGCGTGTCGCCTCATCGCGATTTTTCTGGAAAAACCTTTCCAGAACATGAACGACGAATTCCATCGGCGTGTAATCATCGTTCAGCATCAACACTTTGTACATGGCGGGCTTCTTGGTACGCGGGCGCGTCTTGACGACGATGCCTGTCTGCGGCCCTTCACCCCCGCCTTGCCCGTCATTCGGGCGCTTATCCTGATCGCTCATGATTCCAGTTCGGTCTTCCACGGTGCAAGGCACCGACCCCACACCTTTGAGGAGAATATCGGAGCAAACGGCCCAAGGTGAAGGGCTAGTTTGCGCCAATCGCGATAATCTTTTCAGGACCCACGCGAAAAGGGCCCGGCCCTGCCCAGGAGCGACCATGAAGATCACTCACTGAGACAGAACCAGGCCCTTGGTGGTGGCCACCCTCAGGGGGGGAGGAGGGAGGAGAGGGTGACGCACCCAAATGACGCCGGGGCACAAAGCCCCGGGTCAGGATCAAGCCGCGAGCGGCTTGGCCATCTTTTCCATGGCCACCGTCACGCGCGCATTGATCGGCGCGAAAGCGGATTCAGCCAGCTTGAAGGAAGCTTCATGCAGCTTGGTGCTTTCCGCAACGGCCTTTTCCAGGGCGGCCTTGGCGAACTTCGCCTGCAATTCGGCAGCTTCGTTCACGCTCTTCACGCCGGCCAGGGCCTTGGCGCCTTCCAGGGCATGATCGGTCAGGCCCTGGGCCAGCGCCATATACTGGCGGGCCAGATCCTGCGTGCCGGTCGCCCAGGTCTGGGCGGCCTTGGTCATGGCTTCGATATTGCCACGGCCGAATTCCGCAGCTTCTTCCGCCGCCTTGAAGATGCCTTCGGCACCCTTGGTCAGTTGTTCCATGCTCTTCTCCATTGTGACGCGGGCCTGTGCCGCGCCGTCATTCACAAATTTCTGCGCCTGGGCCGCGGTTTCCGCCGCCACCTTGTTCACATCAGAAGCCTTGCTCTGTGCCATGGGATCGACCCTTTCCTGCGAAATAGGGGCCGGTGCGGCCCTTTGCTTGACTGCTGACCCGGTGACCCGAGCCGTTTTGCTGCGCTGCAACATGAGAGGCTTCTACGCCCCGCAGGATTTCGAATGCAAGCATTTTTTTGCACTGCACAAAAATTTTTACCGCCCGCGCCAGAGCCGCTCAAGAAGCCGATTGGCGCGCCGTTTGAAGGTGTTCGGATAAACCTCTGAATGCAATGAAAATTCCGTAATTTTCCGCTAGACTGCCCTCCATAACTCCCCTTATAGTCGCCCAGGGGATTAAGGCTGGGGTTTCGGCCCGCGGCTCATTGGGGGATTCATAAGATATGGGGACTCGTCGCCAAGGCTTGGGGAGCCTTGCCGGACAGGTCGGTGGATTTGTGGTTGGGCTGGCACTGGCGCTATGCCCCCTAAAGTCGGCTGACGCGCAAATTGGCAGCGCACGTTATTCCGCCATCGTGATTGATGCGCGTTCCGGCGATGTATTGATCTCGGCTTCAGCCGATGAGCCACGTTATCCGGCTTCGCTCACGAAAATGATGACACTCTATATGGTGTTCGAAGCGCTTCGGGACGGGAAAACCCGCCTTGATAGCCGCGTCACCATGAGTGTGGAGGCGGCCTCAGCGGCGCCTTCCAAGCTCGGCATTCCACCGGGCGGTAGCCTGAGTGTGGAACAGGCGATCCTCGCCCTGGTGACCAAAAGTGCCAATGATGTCGCGGCGGCCTTGGGCGAACATATCGGCGGCAGCAACGAACGCTTCGCGCAAATGATGACCATGCGCGCGCGTTCCTTGGGCATGAGCAGCACGCGGTTCCGCAATGCCTCTGGCTTGCCAGACCCGGAACAAGTCACTACGGCGCGGGATATGGCCACTTTGGGGCGGCGCCTGTTTCAGGATTTCCCCAACCGCTACCACTATTTCGGTACAGTCCATTTTGCCTGGGGGCGGGCCATGATCCGCAACCACAATCGGATGCTGGGCGATTATGATGGCCTTGATGGCATCAAGACCGGTTTCACCAATGCATCCGGCTTCAATATCGTCACCTCCGCGCGGCGTGATGGCGTCAGGCTGATTGGTGCAACCTTTGGCGGGTCTTCCTGGGTGGAACGTGACCGCCACATGGGGGCCTTGCTGGATCAGGGTTTTGCCCGCATGGGCGTTGCGGCACGCCCGCCTTCATCCATCATGGCGGCGGCACAAACCCCCGCGCGCGCCAGTACCAACGCCAATAAGGCCAGCCAGAGCGCCAATCGTAGCGCCAGCCAGCGCCAGCAAGTGGCAGCCCGCGCGGCCAGCAATGCCTCGCGCCAACAATTGGTGACCTATCGCGCCCCAGTATCGCCCGCAGCGCAAGCCGCGCGGCGCAATGCGCGGGTTGAACAAGGCAGTGCCAATGGCACTGCGGCAGCCGCAAAAACACCGGCGAAGCCGCTGCCGCGTCCACCGGCACCCGCCACACGATAGCGTTTCTGCTTCAGGCGTTGCGCCAAGTCAGACCCGCACGGCGCATTCGTTGTAAAACATACGCCAGCCACGCGATTTGCCCCGCGATGGCTGGCAGAAGAACCAGTGGCTTGCTGGCCGGGTCAAGATTGAGAAACGCCATCGCCATGGCGCCATGGGCCAGCACAAAACCCCAATGCATGGCGGCAACCTGGCGGACCGGCATGCCGCTTCTTTGTGCCATTTGATAAAGATGCGTGCGATGCGCGGCAGTGATGTTCAGCCCCATCACCGCACGCCGCACAAGCGTGAAGGCCGCATCGAATAAAAGCCCAAACAGCAATAGCGGCACGAGCATGAAGGAAATTTCAGCGGCATCAAAACGCGCTGCGGCCACGGCCAATATCGCCAGCATGAAGCCAAGAAATTGGCTGCCGACATCGCCCATGAAAATGCGCGCCGGATGCAGGTTGAAGGGCAAAAAACCCAAAAGACCGGCAGCGAGCATCAAGGCAGCCAGATAGACAAACCAGCCCCCCTGATGGCCAGCGATGGCGCAAAGGATCAGCGCCGCGAGGAAGACGCTGCCGCCCACCAGACCATCCAACCCATCCATGAAATTGACAGCATTGGTGCAGCCCAAAATCCAGAAGAGCGTCAGCAGCGGCCCCAAGGCCCCGAGTGTTACCGGGCCGAGCCCTGGAATCGCCAGGCGCTGCAATTCCAACCCGCTGCTGATCGCGACCATCGCGGCCATGGCCTGGGCCGCCAATTTCACGGCAAAGCGGATATCGCGCGCATCATCCCAAAGGGAAACAGCCGCAATCGCCAGCGCCGCACCGATCACGCCCAGAAATTGCGGCCCCGGCAGACGGGCAAATTCCGCCTGCCAATAAAGCAAGCCCATGCCAAGCGTGAAGGCGATGACAATGCCAAGCCCGCCGCCGCGCGGTGTCGGCCGGGTATGGCTGGATCTTTCATTGGGGTGATCCAGGATCGGAAAGGCGATCATCAGCCGCACCACAAGCGCTGAAACCACGGCAAGGCTCAGCGCGACGGCCAGATGGGTCAGAAAAGCGTGAAAGGTCATGTCAGGGCGCCGCTATCGCCCGGGCGGGCGCCGGGCGCAACCCGGCAGCCCGTTCAGCGCCGTTGCAGGATTTCAGGATTGACCATCATGGCCGGATCGGGCGCCCCATCGAGTGCGGCCAGAATATTCCGCGCCGCGGCTTCTGCCATGCGGGCCGTGCCTTCCTCAGTGCTCGCGGCCGAATGCGGGCTGATGATGACATTGGGCATGCTGAAGAGTGGATTGCCCGGCGTCGCGGGTTCCACTTCCAGCACATCCGTGCCGAAACCCATCAAGTGGCCGGATTGCAGTGCGGCCACCACCGCTTCCTGCTTCACAATCGGCCCGCGCGCCGTATTCACCAGAATGGCGCCGGGCTTGAGCGCCGCGAAAGCCGCTTCATCCATCAAATGCCGGGTTTCGGGCATGAGGGGGCAATGCAGCGTCACCACATCGGCCTCAGCCAGGGCCTTTTTGAAATCCCGCGCCGGGATATGCCCGTCGGACGCGATGCGCGCCGGGTGGTAAAGCGGGTCATGCACCATGACCTTCATGTGAAAGGCGCGCGCATAGGCCGCGACACGTGACCCGATGCGCCCATAACCCACCACCAGCGCGGTCTTGCCGGCCAGATCCACCATGCGCGGCCCATCCTTGGGCCACCAACCGCCCTGCTTGATATGGGCATCCGAATCCACCGCGCGCCGCGCCACACCCAACATCAACATCATGGCGTGTTCGGCGACCGAAAGATCATTGGTGCCATTCACCACCATCACGGCAATGCCGCGTTCCGTGCAGGCGGGGATATCGACCGTGTCAACGCCAACGCCAATGCGCGATACCGCGCGCAAGCGGGGCGCGGCGGCGAGTGCCGCCTTGTCCACGCGTTCCAGCCAAGCCACCAACCCATCTGCATTGGCCAAGGCCGCATGCAAAGCAGGCGCCGGCGGGTCGAACATTTCGATGGTCTCGACATCAGCGCGCGCCGCGAGCACCGCCGCCCCGGCGGGATGCAAGGGGCGGCCAAGGACAATGCGATAGGGCATCAGTTCAGCTTCTCGATCTTGTTCACCTCAACCACTTCACGCCAACGGGCGATTTCGCTCCGGACATGCGCGGCGAAGCGCTCGGGTGGGCCGCCTTCGGGGCGGGCGCCCAGGTCACGCAGTTTGCGCTGCACTTCGGCATCCGCAATCGCTTCATTCAACAGGCGATTGAGGCCTGCCACCACCGCATCCGGGGTACCGCGCGGCGCCATATAGCCAAACCAGGGCTCGGCCACGATGCCGGAAACACCAGCTTCGGCGAAAGTCGGCACATCAGGCAGCGAAGGATCGCGTTCGCGGCCCGTCACCGCCAGGGCGCGGATTTGACCCGCGCGAATGGCCTGAATCTTGGTGGGGATATTTTCCATCATCACTTGCACCTGCCCCGCCATAAGCGCTTGCAAGGCAGGCGCCCCGCCACGGAAAGGCACATGCACCAGCGTGAGGCCCAAGCGCCCGTTCAGTAATTCAGGCACCAAATGATTGGAGGAACCAAAGCCCGAAGAACCGTAATTCACCTTGCCCGGATTGGCCTTCACCCAGGCAATGAACTCCTGCAATGACCGCGCCGGTACGTCATTATTGACCGCGACCGCGTTCATGACACTGCCAGACCAGAAAACCGGCACCAGATCGCGTTCGATGTCATAGGGCATGCGGGCATAGATGGCGGCATTGATGGCGCAATTGCCGATGGTGCAGGCGCCAAGCGTATAGCCATCCGGCGTACTTTTGGCGGCAGCTTCCATGCCAATATTGCCATTGGCGCCGGAGCGATTTTCCACCACCCAAGGGTGCGGGGCGCTGCGGCTGACCCGATCGGCCAGGATGCGCGCCACCAGATCGGTCGATCCGCCGGGCGGGAAGGGCAGAATGATGCGCACCGGGCGTTCCGGTACCCAGCCCTGCGCAAGCGCAAGCCCAGGCAGGCAAAGGGCGATAAGAGACAGAGCAATCCGGCGCAGCATGTTTCCTCCTGTTTGTTGGGCGCCCGCCACTCCAAATACCGGAGCGCATGCGCCTTATGGGAAGGAGTATCCAGCCTCCCTGTCCGGGCATCAAGCTAAAGGCAGGCTTTTTCTGCGCCTCCAGGGCGCGTTTTGGCAAAGATGCTTGCCTTTTCAGGTCTTGGCGCCCTAGAGTAACGCCATGCGTGAGGTTTCGCGTCGCTTCGGTCTGAATTCTGGGGTTTCCGCCCCCGTTTTCGCCTGCGCGCTGCTTGGGCTTCGACTTATCCGCCCCTGGGCGTGATACCCGGCCGCGCGCGGCGGGCATCGCTCAGGGGAAGCCCTTCAGACCACGCAACCCATTGAACGCCTGAGGAAAGCCTCATCATGGCCATTAATCACCCTTCTTTCGGCAAGCTGGCCGATAACCGCATCATCATGTTCGACACCACGCTGCGCGATGGTGAGCAA
>JACCED010425933.1_pt1 | contig 11467 bp, 7 predicted proteins | sample 7455021 | NCBI WGS metagenome assembly JACCED01 (sample SAMN15323456, study PRJNA562643) | freshwater metagenome | isolation source: river surface water | place: USA:Blue River Watershed | collected 2017-08-19
AATTTATTAAAATATCATTCATCAAGCAGAACATAATTCACACGCTTCTGGGTTTGCCCTACTACATGCATTTATTTCTTCTTATGAAGGTTTTGTATTATCATTTTTAACTTTTTTTTATGAAGAAAAGAATGACAATCCGCCTTTTTATGCACTTGATTCTTAACCAAATTTCGTTTACGCTTGCTTTGGGCGTGTTCTCAAATAATAAATACCTGTTTTTAAACCGTGTTCGTGAGCATAAAAATACATATTATTTAATTTTTTTAATGTTGGTGTTCTTAAAAATAAATTCATTGATTAACTTTGACATACATAAATACCTCTTTATGCAGCTTATTCTATAATAACTTTTTGAGATAAATCCCATGATGTTTTATAAATATGTCTTACATTAAGTGGTATTTCTTCTATATCTTAAATACTTCCATTATCAACAATAATTTTATTATACATTTCTTTATTCCAAAGATCTAATTCTTTAAGGTGTTCAACCATGTATTTATTTATAAGTGTAAATTCACCCGCTTTGACGCTTCTAATATACAAATTAGAAGTAATTGGCTCACATGCTTCAATTTAACCACAAATTTAACTTGTGGTTGCGGTTGGTGCTATTGCCATTAAAAGTGAATTTCTTATACCATATTTTTAAATGTCTTATTTTAGTTAATTCCAATTATAAATACTATCAGAAGGTGGAGATTAACCCCATAAGTCAAATTATAATAAACCTTTGCTTGCGGGACTACCTTAAAATGTAGAATATGCCCCAGGAGTTTATTCATTATTAATCGGGTCAAATTCTGTAATTGTAATATTACTTACATCACCGGATAATATTGCTTCTTATCTTTCTTTTGCAATAATCATACTTTCAGAAACCGTATTAAAATATATACATTCAAAAATTCGCCTATTTAATTCATATGCTTCTTAACTATCATATGGAACACGAAATTTAAAAAATGTATCCTACAATCCTTAAACACCAATACCAAGAGGTCTGTGTTTAAAATTACTAATCTTAGTTTCAAAAACAGGATAATCATTTTTATCAATAACTTCGTTTAACATTCTTACTGTAAAACGAGCAGTTTATCCTAATTTTTCATAATTATAATATGCTTTTCCTTCATTATCATAATCAACATATTTTCCTAATGGTAAAGAACTCAATACACAACATGCATATTCTTTATCATCAGAATACTAATTAATCTCGTTACATTGACCTGTTAGAATTCCATTAAATATACCCATATGTTTCAATGGTTCATTAAAACAATAAGTATCTGAAATTTCATTTTCATTAACTATTTCTTTAACTTTAATAATTATATTAGTTTTATGTTATGATTATGATTATTTAATATCATTAATGTTTAATCTATCTGTTTATAAACCCATATTTTTTAATTTAAATATAATATCTTCGTCAATATTTAATATATATTCATTATGGTTTAAAATAATATTTGTAGTTAAACTCATTGTATTTAGTAAATATATAATATTTGTTAAAAATTATTTATTAATACTTACTATTTAAATGTTTTTAACACCATTTTGGTCAATTATTACTCCACTGTTGTCAAATAACCCAGCGAGCCATTCAATTTTTGTTTCAATAGAATAATTAACTGGAACAAAAAATTTTTTTTCAATATCATTTGGTAATTCAATTGATGATTTATGGTAAGATATATCAGATGCATTTAAACCATGTAAATATGGATATTTCATTTAATCTTGTAATGAATCAATCTTTGGATACTAATATCCAATAATTATATCATCCTTTTTAAGATTTTATGCTTATACTTCTTTTTATCTGTTATTATCATATTCGATATAGAATTTATGATACGGTGTGCATTTAATTTCAATATTATTGTCAAATTTAACTGTTATTAATTTTTAATTTTAACCAGTTTTTTAAATGATTGTTTCTGAAAATTCAAAACCATTCCATACTTCTACTTTTTAATTTTCCAATTCTTCAATTGGAAAATATCCTTTTTTAGTTAAAATCATAGTATCAGGATGAACACATAAATTACTTGATTTAATTGTTCCTATGTTTTGTTAATTATTTTTCTTATTAATAGCGTCTTTAAAAGAAATATATGGTGTTCCTGATTCAATTTATGAAGTCATTAAACTATTCCATAAATCGCGTGATTTAACTACTTCCATATATTTTCCTTCTGATACATATTTTTCATAAAGTTATTTGTGTTCTTCTCCGTATGTATCTTCTAAACCGACACAATCATAACTTGACATTAAATACCAGTCTTTATCTTCTTTAACATATTCCATAAATAAATCACTAACATATGCTGCTGTAAATAAATCATGACATTTTTTCTACATATCTCCATAATTTTTACGAATATTTAAAAAGTCTTGAATATCTTTATGCCACATTTCCATATAAACAGCCACTGAACCAGGTCTTTTACCACCTTGACTTACGTGTAATGCCATATCATTTAAAACTTTTAAATATGGTATTACACCAGTAGTTGGAAATCCAGTACTATGTATAATTGCTCCATCTGGGCGTAAATTATGAACATGAACCCCAATACCGCCTGATTTTTTACTAATCTTTGCTAAGTTTTTGAGTCCAGAATACATACCTTCAATACTATCTTCAATACCTGCTAAAAAGCAAGATAAGAATTAATTATTAGGTGTTCCACCATTATATAAAGTTGGTGTTGGAAGACTTAATACTTTGGTACTAACCAAATCATAAAGTTTCATAGCATTTTTTATCTATTTTTCACCAAAAATACCAAGAGCGACACGCATATATAAATCTTATGGTCTTTCTACTACTTTTCCATTAAGTTTTAATAAATATCCATGATATAATGTTCTAAAACCAAAAATATCAAAATTATTGTCTCGTTTATAATCTATTGTCGAGGATATTATTTCCCAATTTTCTTCTTTTTCTATTATATCAATAAGCTCTTATGAAACCAATGGTTTGGGACTATTTTATTAATCCGTATTATTATATAATTTTTTCATTGTATCTCTAAAAGAGTTATTGCGACAATTTTTTTAATGATTGCTTACCAAAATTCGTGTTGCCAAAATATCATATTCTGGTTCTTCTGAAATCATTGTTTCACAATAATTTGCAGTAAATTCATCCAATTAAGAAGTATGAATATTGTTGGTAATGTTTGATATTACATATTATGCCACTTTAAAAGGTTCAACTTTTTTAAGATTTGCTTCTTATGCGATATATGTAATTCTTTTTAAAACTTTATCAAATGATACTTCTTCTTTCCTTTCATTCCCGTCACTTCTTGCGCGTTTTATAACAAACATTTTTAGTTTCGTGTTTTATAAATCGTTAATATTTATTTTTTATTAATGCATAAACTATTAAACAGAAAAATATAAAATAATTTATATATAATTCTATAATATTTTTATATATAATTCTATAATATTTTTATATACTTATATTTAAGATATTAAAAAAATATAATAAAAATCAATTTTAGTTTTTTTTTTAAAATTTTAGAGCAATCATAATACACATATTTATTCTGTTTTATTTTCTTTATTTACAGTTTTTGCGCATAGTTTCTAAAATTTTTTTAGCATAATAAGTTTTTTTAATATCAGCAATTGTTTTTACTATTTTATAATAATGTATTGTTCCTTGTTAATAATTCATAACTGTATCACGAAATTTTTATATTTCATAATTACCAATATATGAATCTGGAACAAGATTATGTGCGTTTATCCTTACAACAAATAATGGTAATGCGATGTCTAAAATCTATCTTAGACATTAAACCAATTTAAAATTTGAAGAACAATTGATTATTCTAATATTATTAATAATATCTTATATATATGGATACCAATATCTGTCAAATCTTTTTACATTTTCGATTTCAGAAATATCACCATATTAATCATAATTTTGAAATCCAAAAATTTTGTCTGAAACAATATGTTCAATTATATGTTTTGGATTATAACGAATTCTATTACTATTTTGTTCGGTGTGTTAAACACCTGAAAAAGTAATTACAGACATTATTTTTAAATATTTTCGTGATAATTAAAAGTTATTTAAATATTATTGATATTATTGATAAATCTTTATATAATATACAAAAAAACATAAATATCAATTTTTAATTAAAAAATAAAATTTTATATTATATATTGTATTTCAATCTGAAATCATAAAACTGGAATTGTTTAATTCTTTTTTCGATGTGGTTTAATATTTTTAATTTTTAATTTATATTTTTTCAATTTCTTGTTAATGATCTGGGTGAAATTAATTATTTTATTCATAATATTACCGATATTCTAAAACTTTATTCCAAAATTAACCTAATTTTTAAATATTTTCTTCAAAGAATTTTTTATCATACTAAACTGTTTCATGATGTTATTTATAACAATACCAGTAAAGAACTTTGTATTTATAATTTTAAGTTGTTTAAATGTTTTATTATTATGAACAGTTTCCATTCATATTTTTAAGTTTTTTCTTTTATGCAAATAATCTGGCAATAAGTTCGTCTTCTTCTTATTCCTGTTATGTTTCACTTTAAATAACATTTGGATTATTAACACATTCATCATAATTAATATTTTATTCTTCCCATTTTAATAATTCTTCATATGTACAATTTACGGGTGATCTCAACGGATATAGTTCTGATAATTCAAAATCATCCGGTGTATATTTTTCTTCGTCAAAATATTTTTATACAATAATTCCATAAAACTTAGAAACTCCAACTGTATTTTTATACATACTTGATCTTTTTAATTCTTCAAAAAATGTGTTTCTTTTTTAATATTATAAAAAATATCCTTCAAAATAATCACATTCTTATAGTCCACATGTATGTAATTAACCTTAAATTTAATAATAATATTAAGGTTTAATATATTTAATATCTTTTAATTTTCTTTTAAAAGGGCACTTTATTTCTAACATTATACCCAAATCAGTAATACCATCTGGACTTGCTCCAAAAAATTAATATTTCTGATTTGGCAACAAACCAAATTCATGTACCCTTGTATCAAATAAGTGTTCATATATTTTTTATGCAGTATCTTCATATTTATTTCCCCACCATATACATGGTCCATAAATATCTTCTTATATATTGTATGCTTTTTTTATTAAAACAGATAATGGTGTTCCAAATGAACCTTCACCTAATGCTGTTCCGAAATCAGAAGCAGTTAGCCTATCTTATCTTAAATTGTACCATTCTGGACTTTTTTAAGGTATCAGTGGATATTATTTAAGATCTATTAATTTGTTTCTCCATTCAATTATTTATTTAATTCTATTCACAAGAGATTAATCATAACAACTTGGAAATTTTTCCTTTGTTTTTAATTTAAATTAAGTTTTAAATCCATCAATAAATTATTTGGTACATGTTTATTGTTCATTTTTTTTTAATATTTGTTGTAAAATAATATTGTTTTTACACAAATATTGTGAAAATATTTTATCTAATTCTTTAAATTACATTTTGAATTTTAATATTTTATTGTTTTTTATTAATAATCAAGTTTAAGATTTTTAGAATAAATATAAAAAATAAATTTTATAGTATAGTTTATCAATATCATTAATGTTAATAATTAAAAAACTTTTAAATAAAAATCAATTTTAATTTTAAGATTAAATTAAAATTGGCAATTATGTATATTGAATTTATTATTAAGAAAACGATGATTCGCTTTCTTCTATATTATTTTCAGATATTTCAGTTATAACTACGAATTAATTTTATTAATTTTATTAATTATAATAATTATCGCAATTATCATTATAATAAATACTTTAAATATCCTCGTTAAAACAACATTTTACTATATAAAAAATAAATTTTTACAAAAAAATATAAACAAGATTAAACGGAAGAAATAAATATTATAATATTTTACTATTTTTGTAACATTATTGGTTATTTTATATTTCGGTAGTATATTATAAAGGTGTTTCTGTCATTTTTATTACAGGATAATAATTTTTATATGCATGTTATTTGTGTTGTTCATTTTAATATAGTGCAGGAATATTGTTTAGATTTGTATTAAATCTTTAAAATTATTATTAAGGAATATTGTCATTATAATGGCGTCGAATACTTTCTTATAATAATGATTATTAGTATATATCCTATTAATATTAAATTTATTCATGTAAAGGTATTGGTATTGTGCATTATTTTGATCCAAAACATTTTGAACAACATATAAAAAATGTAATAATAACTATTATTAATATTAATGGTAAAATAAATGTATCATCTTCTTATAATATACCATTTTATTAATAATTAAGATAAGTATTTTGTAATATAATTCTCTTCATTTTTGTATATTATTATTTAAAATAATTATAATTAAAAATGATTTATATAAAAAAAGTATTTAATCATTTAATCATTTAATCATATAATAATATATCGACATAAATACAATAATTGTATTGACTAATAATATTTTTTGATTTAAATTTAAATTATAAAAAAATTATTTAGTTTTTAAATTTTATTTTAAATCGTTTGACAAAACAGAATGTTCAGGTAAAAGTTTTTATTCTTATTATATTTATATTTGTTCCATTTAAGATTAATATAATTAAGATTTGATTATTGAATTTAAATCTTTAATTTTCTTTTTATCTTTAATATTTGATTAAACTTTTATTATTTAATTTTTATTACTATTATTATTTTTTAAATATTTTTCTAAATTGATATTTTTTGATTTTTGATTTTTCATTCGTCTTTTATTATGTTTGTCTTGTTATTTTTTATATGCTTTCCACTGTGTAATGTTTGGATTATTTAAATAATAATAATTCTTAATATTATAATAAGTGTCAATATTTTGATAATTATCATATTCGTTATCATAATCATCTTCTTCATCGCCATTATATACATATTAATTTTATTCTCTATTTCTTTTTTTATTAATTGGTGAAAAAAAAAGACCATATTTTTCACCGCCTTTTTTTTTATCCTCGTCTTCAAGATAATATTCTATTTTTCTGGGAGTTAATTTATCAAATGCTATAATAATTTACATTTCCCCAGTGATACTTCTAAAAGGGTTTTTAATATCCCATTCTTTTTTAATTTCAATAAAGAACTTTTTTTACAAATTATTTTCAGACAAGTAACTTAATATATGTTAGTAATTTTAATGTAATTCTTCATATTCTACATTGTCATCTCTATATAATCTAATAATCATATTTTGATTATTGTCGGAATTATTTTTTTTATCAAAATTAATAGCTATTCTTGGTCTTGCCCCAAATACCTTAAAAAAGAAGATTTATAAATCTTCTGGTGTATTTATAATAGGTTTTTCGGAATAACTCCAACAACCATTTAAATATGATATATTTGTTTATCTATCTTTATTTCTATAAATAAAATTTTCATTTTCACTTGATGGTAATTATTGAAACCACCAATCATTATTCCCATTTTTATTATTATTACAAATTATTTAAAAACGATTAATATTTGTAATATTTTTTTAAATTTTATATGGCATAACATTGTAATAATGTTATTTATTTAATAAAATATGGGATTACATTGTATTGTGATTAAAATCTATTAAAGAAAATATTTTATTATATTTATTACTTTTAATAATGTTAAAGTTTTAAGTATTTTAATAAGTTTAAGAAGTTTAAAAATTTAATTAATACATTTTAACTATAATATAAATAATTTTTATATTATTTCAAATTTTATTTTTTTTAATATTATAAAAACATTACAAAAAATAAAAAAAGTAAAGAGAATAAATTAAAGAGAATAGTATTGAGTAAAGAAAAAAAAGAATATAGTATTATTATATATTTCAATATATTAGAATTGGAGGATATAAAACTTTATCACAATTTTACAAAATTCCTAATTCTTGTGTTTGTTTATAATAAATTAATAATTAATTTCTATAATTCATATATACATTATTCTGTGAATGTTAAATAATTTATACTTCACCTGAATCTATGTATATTAAATTTTTAATATTATAATTTGAATCATTGGAAAAATTAAAACTTTAACTGCCACTATATAGACTATTAAATAAATTGTTTTACATATGTAATTAATCTTATTATTCGGGAGTTGATATACACAACATATCTTATTAATAAGATATATCTGAACACTATGAAGATTTTTTTATAGAAACATTATTCAATGATGTTAAATTTTCTAAATCTGTATAATTTAATAATTATTTTGCATCAATAATTTAATTTATTGGATTATTAATTACTTTATCTTTATTTATTTATTATTTTTAAATATTTTCTTCTTATTATTAACAATCTAAAATAATAATATGTTTCCATTGATTTTGTCCATATTATATTTTATATACTTATTTTTCTTTATCAAAACAAACGTAATATAAATCCTTATATTTATAATAATCGTAAAGAATATCATTATATTTAATAAAGAATTCATCTGATTTAATTTTTTCTAAATCTTATTTATAAATTTAATCTGGAATATCTTTTAATAAATAAATATTTGGATTATTTTTTATACAAATATCTTTCCATATTTTTTAATTATTTTCTGTTATTCCTTGAAATAATGAATATTGTTTCAAATTTTTATTTAATGACAATATTTTTTATCCTTGAATATGATAAGAATAATATTTATTTTCAAAAATATTAATTAATGTATCAATGTTGATTTCAACAAAAATATCTTCATTAAATTTAAAATTAATATATTTGTTAATATCAACTTTTTTGTTTTAATTCATTTATTTTTAATTTAAATCTGAAATCATTTTTTAAAATGAAAATCTAAAATAATACACAATCACGTTATACAATGTATTGTAATGTATTATAAATAATATTAATATATATTTAAAAAGATTTCTTTATATAATTATAAAATATCTATAATTATTTCAAATTTTGAAAAATGAAAAAAACTTATTCTGACATTATTTAATCTAATTAAAATAAATATTTAGAAGAGCAAAAACAATATGATTATTCTGATTAATAATAGGATTAATATAAAAAATTATAATAGAATATTTATAATTAAAAAATGTAATTATAATAAGAATATAATTTTAATCCTTCAAAAGATGAATTTATAACATTAATTACAGATGATATTAGAAAATTAAAGTATGAATTATAAGATTAATATATTGTTGATGGGTTTTTTAATGATGATGAAAATGATATTGAACTTGAACTTTTAAATATTTTAAATAATAATTTGACATCAATTAATGATATTAAATATATCAAACATAATTAAAAAAAATAAAAAAATTTAAATACTTAATTCGATTAAGGATATAAAAGCATTATTTTCAATAAAAAATAATGAATTTTTTATATATTTATTAATTAAAAAAGATTAATAATATCAAGTGAATTCCAGTATGGGTTAAACAAGCAAAATACCAACAAGTTTAATGTCTGCTTAATCAAGTTTCAATCAAAATATTTTTGATGCTATCAATGTAAATTAAAAAGGAGGTAATCCGGCATTAGGTGGTCTTTCCAGTATAATGGAATTGACTGTTCCCCTTGGATTATTATTGGTTAATGAACATCTAAAAAAGAAAAGAACCAAACCCCAAAAAGGAGGTGACTCAACTAAACCAGCATCTATGCCTAAATCTGTATAAGTTCCTAAATCAGCAACTAAACAAGCTTCTATGCCTAAATCAGCAACTAAACAAGCTTCTATGTCTAAATCAGCAACTAAACAAGCTTCTATGCCTAAATCTGTATAAGTTCCTAAATCAGTAACTAAACCAGCATCTATGCCTAAATCAGCAACTAAACCAGCTTCTATGCCTAAATCAGCAACTAAACAAGCTTCTATGCCTAAATCTGTATAAGTTCCTAAATCAGCAACTAAACAAGCTTCTATGCCTAAATCAGCAACTAAACCAGCATCTATGCCTAAATCTGTATAAGTTCCTAAATCAGTAACTAAACCAGCTTCTATGCCTAAATCTGTATAAGTTCCTAAATCAGTAACTAAACCAGCTTCTATGCCTAAATCAGCAACTAAACCAGCTTCTATGCCTAAATCTGTTTCAAAAACAGTTGCTGATAATATTTAAACATAATTAAATTAATTATCAGAATAAATAAAAAGTCTTTGAGTTTTGACATTAATATTTAATTATTATTATTTTTTAATCAATTAATTATTTTAATTTATAATTGTTCTACAATATTTACAATTTTTATTTTATAAAAATGAAATAAATCATTGCTTCGATTGTGATTTTGATTTATGTATGTATTGTAATAATAATCTCTTTTAAAAATAAAAAAAATATAACAAATTATATATAATGAATTTAATCAAAGTAAATTGATTTAAATATAAATCCTTTATATATTATAAATAATATTTTTTATTAAATTTTAAATATATATAATCAAAAATGTCACATTTTGATAAAAATTTGAAATACACATAAATTCTAAATAATAGAAATAGATTATCCGAAAAAGAGTAATAGTAAAATTTACATGCATAATAGTTTATATAATAAATTTTTCCAACAATTCAAGAAATTGAATATAAATTATAATAAGTAATTATGGAAGAATTATAAAATATACCAAAAATAATAATTGATTTAAAAAAGAAATTGAGATTGGAAGATTTTAAAATGGATTATAGTACTATTAATGAGTTAATCAAAATAATTTTATTAACTTGTGATAAATGTGATTAAACAGACACATTTAAAATAAAAGGGACGATTAAAGCAATAAATTAATTTCTTCTTATATTTAGATATGCTTTAAATGGAAGTGTTTTAAAAAGTGAAATATTAAAATTATTTAAATATCGTTAAGAAATTAAAGACATATTTATTTATAGAACACCCACTATATATTAATTTATTATACCATATTTAGAGCTCATGGAAAAAGACGAATAACTCACTAAAAAAGACAAAGAGCTCAATAAGTTGAAGCACAAATTAAATATGTGAAATATGAATTTAAAATTCAATCAATCTTTTTATATACTTTTTTATTAACCCTATTCTGAAAATTATCTGTTTTAGAGTTATTGAATAATATATATAATAAAAATAAAATAAAAGAATATAAAAAAATCAATTTAGATTCATATTTTAAATTATTTTAAGTAATTGATCATTTTATTTCTTAACATAATCACTATTTTCTTTAGTTTCTTACATTCTTAATTCATTTTATTCTTTATAATTTTTAAATTACTATTTAATATTTTCGATTTCTTATATTAATTATGTTGTATGTGGAGAATATGTTTTATTTAATGTGTCCATGTATTTTTTAATATTTTTAATTGATTTAATATAATTTTAATCATCTTAAATTTAAAATAATTCT
>JACCED011551097.1_pt1 | contig 11465 bp, 10 predicted proteins | sample 7455021 | NCBI WGS metagenome assembly JACCED01 (sample SAMN15323456, study PRJNA562643) | freshwater metagenome | isolation source: river surface water | place: USA:Blue River Watershed | collected 2017-08-19
AGCACCGCCAAGCCGCTCCACAGCATGCGAACAGCCGCACGCCGCCAACGCGCAGACCCACTCAGCAACCCCAGCGCCACGCACCACCACACAGCCAGCCAAAACATGGGTTGCGTGATGGCCGACATCAACTTGGACAAAACAAACATCTGGACCTTTTCAAAGCTCTTAAACGACAAAAGAGCCTTTCGGCTCTTTTGCTGCATCCCTCACACCCGGCACTTATCACTCACGACTACCGCACCTGTCACCCCCGACTCGATGGGGGGGTCCATGCGTACCGCCTTCAACCGCCATGGATACCCGCATGCGCGGGCATGACAAAGAGGGCTCGGGCGTGACAAAGAGGGCGGGGTATGACAAATACCTGTCACCCCCGACTTGATCGGGGGTCCATGTCTTCGGCATTTGCCAACCAACTCAGCGCTTAAGCCAATCCGGAATCTTGAACCGGACAATCATCAAATAAGCGCCCACGTAAGTCACCACAAACAGCGCAGAAAAGCCGATCAACACTGGCGTGTTGGACCAGAAAAACACCGCTGGCGCAACCGACATCAGGGTAAAGGCCATCAAATAAGGGCTGGTGCGGTTGTTGCGAGACAGCAAGCTGCTCGCCTCATCGTCGTCAAACACGACACCGACCAAACGGCGGTAAACCAACTGGTGCAAATGCAGCGCATCGGCCATGCCGGGGGAATCGCCCCGCACCCACTTGCGGTAAATGGAAAACAGCGTTTCCCAAACCGGATAAATCAACAACAAAACCGCAAACCAGGGCGAAACCAAAGGATGCCGCTGCACCAACAAAATACAAATCAGCGCAATGACCACGCCCCACAGGTAAGCGCCCCCGTCACCCGCAAAAATCAAGCCCTTAGGGTAATTCCAGAACAGAAATCCCAATGTGGTCGCCACCATGCACAAAGACAAGGCCGCCAACTGCCTGTCGCCCACTTGCAATGAAATGTGGGCCAGCGCTAAACCCATCAACACTGCGACCGAACCTGCCAAACCGTTGTAGCCATCAATGATGTTGAACGCATGCGGCAACCCCATGATGGCCAGCACAGCCAAAGCCATACCAAATACAGGCCATGCCGACCACCACACATCTACCCAACCCAAGCCCAAGCGCGGCACAGAAATACCCAAAAGCCAAACAGCAAGCAAGCCAGACAAGCCTGTGGCCAACAAACGCCAGCGCACCGAGACACGTTGAGTAGCGTCTTCGGCCGAGCCCACAAAAACAGCAGACAAAACCACCAGTGCAAAACCTGCAAACTCCGCCCAAGTCAGCGAAACCCCCGGATAAACACCCAGGTGTGGCAACAACACCGCTGCGGTCAAGCCTGCCAGCCACCCCATCACCATGCCCACGCCACCCAAGCGCGGCACAGCACCACGGTGAAAGCGCTGTGGTGCATCACTTGCATAGTTTTCGGCGTGCCGACGGAACCAGCGACGCACCAAGCGCACCGCCACCCACGACACCACAAAGCTCAAAAATGCAAGAAAAAGCACGACTACAGCCGATCAAAAGTTTGAAAGAATTTTAAATGAGCACAGCGACAGCATCACCCATCAACGGGCACGGATCACAAAACGCCAAAATGCGCTTGAAGTCCATAACCGCAAAAGACTGCGCAGATGCCAGCCTAAATGTCGCCAACTGCGTCCAGTATTGCGACGCGCATCGTGCACCACGGCCCAATCCGCACCCTGCATAGACCACCCCGCCAACTGCAAACGCAAACAAATATCGGCGTCTTCGCAATACATGAAATAGCGCTCGTCAAAACCCTTCAGAGCAGCAAAGGTCTGAGCACGAAAGAACATGCATGCGCCGTTGACCCAATCAGCGTGCTCCACCGTCGCAACCACATTGGAAGGTGCCGCGCCAAGCCGACGGCGCAGTTCACGAACAAACAAGGCCAGTGGCGTCATCAAGACACGTGTGAAATCTTGCCGGTGGCCATTGGCATCGTACTGATCTGGACACACCACACCAACAAGGGCTGGCCAAGGATCCAAGGTTAAGGCATTCCAAAAAGAAGCGTCTTCTGTCGGCCAAAAAACATCCGGATTGACCACGGCAAACCAAGGCGCAGTGCAATGCCGAAACGCCTGATTGTGGTTTGCTCCAAAACCCAAAGGCAAAGAATTCTGAATCAACTGCAAATTAAAGGGCCAAGTCTTGTTGTGCACCATCTGTTCAAGATGCGGCTCCGGCACATTGAGCGTCAACAAAACACGAACGTTGATTCGGGTGCCGCTCAATGAAGCCGCCAAGGACTCCAGCGCCTGCACGACCAACAGGCCGTGACCATGACTCACCAGGGAGATGTCAATTGAAGAATTTGCAGTCACTTCTGATCCATTCCAAGACCTTTGCGCCCTGCAAATCGACGCACAAAAATCATTAACATCCTGCGAATAAATTTAAGGGTGACCCAAATCCAAGCCAAGGTCAGCTCATGCCAATGCAAACGTTGTGCTTGAAACAACAGTCCATAGTTGCGCCAGTCTGCTTTGGACATGGCCCCAATCTGGCCGCTTAAACCTGAGACGCCGACCAACGGCTTATGAACGGTGACCATCGGCAAATTGAGCCGAGCGATCTTAAGCCCATCACAAACCAAATTCATCCAAAGCAAATGGTCTTCCATGTGCCTTTGGCCCAAACGAAAGCGCTGCGCAATCTCCTTGCGCAACATCACAGAAGGCGTCACAAAGGGGTTGCTGGCCAACACAGCCCACTTGCTGACCAAGCTGCTTTCAAGGTGCATTTGCGTTAAATCTGCAGCACCCGAACCGATCACATGCGCATGCCCCGACAAGGCAATTTCTGGGTGTGCCTGCATGAAAGCAAATTGCCACTCCAGCTTGCGTGGATGCCAAGAATCGTCCGCATCTAAAAACGCAATGTACTTGCATTTGGCCACGGACCAGCCTGCATTCCTGGCCTCACCCGCGCCCACATTCACACCCAAATGAACCACATGCACCCATTCCGGGTATTGGTCATGAAGGCGCTGCAAACAAGCGCCCGTCTCATCCAGACTCGCATCGTTCACCAAGATCAATTCCAAAGGCCTGCAAGTTTGCGCTGCAACCGATGCAACTGCTCGCTCAATGGTGCTTGCACAAGCAAAACAAGGAACCACCACCGACACATCAACAACAGGCTTCATGCTTTAGCCCACCCGCGCAACAACGCCCTCAGCCGAAGCCAATCACCGCGCAGCAGCCTTTTGCCCAGCCGCAAAGACAACATCAACGTGACTGAAAACAGAGGCCACGGCGCATGCCGTCGCAAAAATCGAACCGCAGAGGACGTCCCATACTCGACCAACAACGGACTCTCCAGCCCCAAGCTGGCAGATTGCTTGTGCCAAATCCTTGAGTGCTCACTCACGGCCAACTGCCAACCCCGCTTGCGCAGACGACAACCCAAATCCGTGTCCTCCCAATACATGAAGAATGTTTGCGCATCAAACATCCCCACCTCACGAACCGCATCAGCCCGCAACAACATCGAGGCACCCGATACAAAATCCACAGGTCCAGCAGTGAGCCGATGTTGTGACCGTCCCAACCACACATTTACCAGCCCGCCACCCCAAACCTGCACCCGGTCGGGATCGTGCATTTCATAAATGACAGAAGCAACCGCCCCCACCTGTGAAGAGGCCTCGGCCACCGCAACCAAGGATGACAAAGCGTCAGGTGCAACCCGGGTATCGCTGTTGATCAACCAAATGTAATCAACACCCAGTGCCAGTGCCTTGCAGATGCCAACATTGCAACCACCACCAAACCCCAAGTTGTCACCCGACTGCAAAACATCCAAGTCATTAAAAGCCTTGCGAATCTGCTGCACAGAATCATCCGTCGACGCGTTGTCAACAAGCAAGATGCTGCAGTCTGGGTAATCCATCTGCTTGAGCGATTGAATGCACTGAACGGTATCCCGCCAGCCATTCCAGTTCAACACCACCACGGCAACAGATTTCATGACGTCACGGGCCCTTTGGGCTTCCAACGCAAAGCCACTTTTTCGACGCCATGCCAAGACAGCCAGGCCAGCGCCATCGTCGTCATGGTCGACAAACCCAAATGCGCCGCAAAAGACAAATCAGGCTGCAGATACACCCACGTTTGTTGCACCGGAAAAGCGTAGATGTAAACCCCGTAAGAGAGATCTCCCAAACGGCGAGTCAACACATCCCCCCAAGCCACCTGCATGGCTGCGTGAACCACTGCAGCCGCTATCAACATCAAAGCTACACGCTCTGGCCCCCGGTCAGTCGTCCCGGCAAAAAGCATAAACGCCAAAACCAAAAAACCCAAAGCGGGCCAACCCCAACGCTTCCCCTGTTGGCGCATCCAACGGTACTCGCCATAAACGGCACCCCAAGCAAACACCACCACCACCTCCATGGCTGGTTTGACTCGCCCACCCACAAACCAAACAGCATAAGAAGCCAGCACCATCAACAGCACACCCAATGCCACGCGCAAATCCCAACCACGCCAACGAGCCACACCCCAAACACCTACCAGCAAATAAGACAAAAATTCTGCAGGCAAAGTCCACAGCGATCCGTTCACAGCCCGCAAGGCATTCGTTTCAAAAACGCCAGGCAAGTTGTATTTGATAAACAGCAGCAAATTGGCCGTGTACCGTGCCGTGTCACGCCCCTGCCAATAATCTGCAAGCGCCCAAGTGGTCAAGGCTGGTCCCAACACCAAAACGGACAGCAACACCACCACCCACAGCGCCGGGAAAATGCGCAATGCCCGCCGCGCCAAGTAGCGCCCCCAATGCGGGTCGCGCCGCCAACTGCCCCACACCAGGCTGCCACTCAAAAAGAAAAATATGGCAACGCCCGCACCACCAAAAGTATTGAGCCCCAAAAACGACGGCTCGGGCAAACCCATCAACGCATATTGGTGGCTATAAAGCACCAGCCACGCCGCAACCAAGCGCAGCAGATCCAGAGAATTGGTGGCGTGAGCAGAAGACATCGTCATTCAACGGGGATGCAACACACGCACCAAAGGCGCTGCCCACTTGCGCCCCAATGCGGCCAAAGACAAACCGACAAAGCGGGCCACAGCAAACCGCCACCCGCCCCAATACACCTGGCGAAAATCAACCGGGAAACGCAAAGACATCTCTCGTGACCAATGCTGCGCCCAGCCCCAACGCCCCTTGGCCAAACACTCCGTTGCCGCCATGCCCCAATAATGCAGCAACGCGGCGCTGCGCATCTCAGGTGTCACGTTCGGCAGCGTCAATACCGAAACCATGGCCTCCCAATACCATTGCTGCACTTTGTTGGGCGAACGCTGAACCATCGACAGCGGCGTGGCCCAGCGATACCCCACAAAAGCGCCCGGCAACATGTACAGGTCGCCCTTGCAGGCCAAATGCAAATGCATTTTGTAGTCGATGAAGGGGCCTTCAAACCCCAGCAAAACACCTTTGAATTGGCTGCGGTAAACCATCGAGCTGTGGTTGAGAAAATTACCCCCCGCCAGCATAAAGGCCAAATCAAAACGCGACTGTCCCACCGCTGTGAACAGCATTCGCAAAGACAAGTCATCTTCTACGACCAAGGCATTGGTATAACAAGCCGCCAAATCTGGCTGCTCGCGCAACATCGCTAACTGGGCCGCCAACTTGCCAGGCAACCAAAAGTCGTCACCATCCAGATGCGCAATGAATTCACCCTTTGCACGCGCAATCAAGAACTGGTAATTGGCCGAAGCCCCCAAGTTCTGCGGATGACGAAAATACTGGATACACCCCGGAAACTCAGAGGACAAACGTTCAACGATCTCCGGCGTCTTCGGCGAATCGCCATCGTCCCCAATCAAAATCTCCAGCGACACATCACGCAGTTGCGCCAACACACTGCGCACACAAGCCTCGATGTATTGATCCTGGTGATAGGTTGCAATGCAAACAGACACCACAGGCTGTTGCTCAGCTTGGCTCATACAAACTCACCTTTGCGCTCGCGCCAGAGCAAAACCCATACATTCAGCCCAAGCAAAGCGCCGCCTGCCAATGCAACCCAAATGAACGCAGACCATCGGTCTAGTAAAAGAGGTGACCAAATGGCCAAAGCCATCACCCCAAGCAATGCAGGCGCCGTGGGCAAAACTACATCTTGCCAAAGCCACCGCAGGTGCGCCCCAGGCCAGTAGCGGCGATGCACCACAGCCCCCCACAAAGCACCAAAAGAAAAATTCAGCAACACCCACACCCAGGCCGTGCCCCAGGCACCCCAGCGCGGCGCAACCCACCAAACGGCAGGCACCAACACCAACAACATCAAAACATTGCCCCAAACATGCAAACGCATCTCGCCTATTGCATATTGCAAGTAATAAGGGAAAGCTGCCAAGCAAGCCAACCCATACCCCAAGGCATACACACCCAGCACACCAGACAGCAGAGTCGCTAAATCGTGTCGGCCTGTCCAAGCCCACAACACCGGTTCGGCCAGCAGCGCCAAAACCAAGGCCCCACCCAAACCCATCGCACTCATCCAACGTGTGCCGCGGCGATACAAGGCCATCATGGCCACCTGCTCACCCTGGGCATGCAAAGCCGCCAACCGAGGCATCAGCGCCTGACTGAGTGCGGCGCTCAGCACCATCACCCCACTGGCCAACACCACCGCCAACGAAAACAAACCATAGTCCGCCAAAGGCAACAAACCCGAAAGCAGTAACTTGTCCGCCTGATTGACCAGCACCCACACACTTGAAGCAAAGGCCAGCGACAAACCCATGCCCACCAACGGACGCACGGCAGACAAAGACCAGCTCAAGGGCTGGGGCGCCCTAGGCAAAACCCCATGCGTCCAGCCCATCAACACCAATGTCTCTAACAGCGCAACCGCCAACTGGAACGCAAAAAAGACCTCAACCGTGGCCCCCCATATGGCCATCACAGCCAGCACGCCCAGGTAACGAACACACGCCATCACCACCGTCACAGCGGCAAGCCCCAGCTGTCGGTCTGTTCCGGTCAATACACCCCGGTACAAACCCGCCACCCAGCGCAACACCACGGCCATGGCCATGGCACGCAAGGCCCACAAGACCTCATCGGCAGACAAAGCCTGGCGCTGCAACCAATGCGCCTCAGCCCAAGGGGCCAAGTTCCACAGCAACACGGCACCCAACAGCGCCAAGCCACCAAACACCACACCCATGGCGCGAAACAATTGCCGAAAAGCCTGCGCCCCCACTGCACCCACATGAAAACGGCTCGCCTCGCGGGCCAAAGTCGGCGTCAGGCCCATATCTAGCAAATTGAACCAAGCCTGCAATGTGGCAAACAAGCCCACCAGACCATAGGCTTCCGGCCCCATCCAGCGCAAATAAACCGGCACCAGCAAAACAGCCAGCAAGGTCACCAACACCTGACTCAGGCTGTTGCCCAAAAACGTGTGCTTGACCGATATCAAACTGCACCCTTGCCCATCTTGGCGGCCATGAAGGCGGCTTCTTGCAACAGCAAATCACGGCTGCGTGCCTTGATACGCCTCAGCGGATTGCCCGCATAAATGCCAAAAGCCTGACACGACTCAGCCACCAAACTCAGCGCACCGATTGCCACGCCTTCGTGCAGCCGCACTCCAGGCAAGATCACACTGCCGCAACCCACAATCACATGCCGATCCAGCATCACATCGGCATGCACCACCCCTGTGTATGCGGTCGGCACCGTGGGGTTCGTCATATGCTGCCCCGAATAGTCATCGCTGCTGGAATAGATCGACACGCGCGAAGACAAATTACAAAAATCTGCCAGCTTGATCTGCCCAGCACCGATCAAAGAACTGAACACGGCCACGTGCACATGCTGGCCAATATAGATGCCGCCCACGCCCGCAGACAAGACACAAAAATCATCAATCCGGCTGTTATCGCCGATCGATATCTTGTCTGCCCCATAAAAGCTCGCCCGATCAGAGATCTGAACACCTGCGCCCACATGGGCAAACCCCATGGCCTCTATCTGTTCACGGCGGAGCATCGCCATCTCAGACGCTCTTGATCAGATCGATCACACTTTGCTGCTGCTCTGCAGTCAAGGCAGGGTAAATCGGCAGACACAGCACTTGGTCTGCAGCCCGAGCTGCCACAGGCAAGTTGTCTCGCCCAGCAGATGGCAAACCACGGTACATGGGAAAGTCAGAAATCAAAGGGTAGAAATATCGGCGGGCATTCACACCATTGGCTTTGAGGTGCTCGTACAAGGCATCGCGAGAGACCTTGAACTCAGGTGTCACCAGTACCGGAAAATACGAATGGTTTGCCACCGTCTGAGTGCCTTTGGGCAATATGTGCAGGCCTGGCACATCTGCCAACTGTGAACGGTAAAAAGCATCCACCTCTGCGCGGCGCTGCATGACCGTGCCCATGTGCTTGAGCTGCAGCAAACCAAACGCCGCATTGACTTCGCTCATCTTGCCGTTGATGCCCGGCGCCACCACGGTGACCTCGTCCACAAAACCAAAATTTTTGAGGTGATCAATGCGTTGTTTGGTCTTGGCATCCGGGCAAACAATCGCACCACCTTCAAAGGTGTTGAACACCTTGGTCGCGTGAAAGCTCAACACCGACAAATCTCCATGGCGCAACACACTCCCGCCATCGTCCTCCACCCCGAAGGCATGGCAAGCGTCATAAATCACACGCAAGTTGTAGTTGTCGGCGATCTTCTGGATCGCTTGCACATCGCAAGGGTTGCCGTAGCAATGCACCGCCAAAATGGCCGTTGTCTGGGGGGTGATGGCCGCCTCGATGCGTGCGGGATCCATGTTCAGGGTGTTGGGCTCGACATCTACAAACACCGGCCGATTGCCATGCCAAAGCAGCGCGTGCGAAGTTGCTACAAAGGAATAAGGCGTGGTGATCACATCCCCCGTGACACGCAAGGCTTGCAAAGCCGTGATCAGGCCCAAGGTCCCGTTAGAAAAAAGCGCTACTTGCTCTACCCCCAAATGGGATACCAGCGCCTGCTCCAACTGCTGGTGAAAGGCCCCGCCATTGGTGAGGATCTTGCTGTCCCAAATCGCTTGCAGATAGGGGATGAACTCCTCTAAGGGTGGCAAATAAGGTTGGGTTACAAAAACGGGTTGATTTGCCATGGCCAATTCAAACAAAAAGCCGCCCGCCGGGCTGGCAGCAGATATCGGCTATTTTAGACAGTCGGTTGCATGCCAGATCCATCCACTGCGCATGCTACTGTCTGCACAATCCAACTGATGACCACTCATATTCAGCGACAATACTCAACACAATAAGTATCCTGCCTGGTTCAAAGACTTTTAATGCGCGTACTGCACTTCGGAAAATATTGGCGGCAAGACGGCGGTATTGAAACGCACGTCAAAACACTGTGCCGCGGGCTTGCTGAGCTTGGCGTTGAAGTGGTCGACCTTGTATCGTCCTTAGACAAGACCGCCTCTGATTTTGTGACTGATGGTTTTCGCGTGGTTGAGTCCCCCACACTGGGCATCCACTTCAGCACCTCCATCAGCCCGAGCATGGTGGCGGCGGCCCACCGCCTGCACCAAGAAAAGCCATTTGATGTGGTGCACCTGCACTTCCCGGATCCCATGAGCCACCTGGCCTCGATGGTTTTGCCCAAATCCATCCCCCGCGTGATCAGCTGGCACAGCGACATCATCAAACAAAAGCATCTGCTCAAGCTGTATCGCCCCTGGCAATACCGCCAGATCATGCAGGCCGCAGCCATCATCGTGCCCACGGCAGCGCACTTTTCCAGCAGCACGCAAATTCCGTCCAGCTACCCATCGATCAAAAGGCACATCATCCCTTATGGGCTTGATTACACACAACACGCCCATTCGAACGAAGTGGCAGACACGGGCCTAGAGATTCGCCGACGAGCAAATGGTAGGTTTGTCATTTTTGCCGTTGGCAGGCATGTAGGCTACAAAGGATTTGATGTGCTGCTCGAAGCTTTGCTGCACACCGATGCCTATCTAGTCCTGGGGGGTGATGGCCCACTGAGGGGCATGCTCCAAACTCAAGCCCTGCAACTGGGCGTTGCAGACCGCGTCTGGTTCAGCGGTCGTCTTTCTGCCGCAGACATGGCAGCCAGCTACCAGGCATGCGATGTGTTTTGCCTGCCATCGGTCACGCCAAATGAGGCCTTTGGCTTGGTACAACTTGAAGCCATGGCCTGTGGCAAACCTGTTATCTGCACCCAGCTGAACAATGGTGTGAATGCCGTCAACCCAGATGGCATCACGGGGCTCACTGTGCCTCCAAAAGATGCGCTGTCTTTGGCCAAAGCAATCAACACCCTGAAAATTGACTTAACGCTACGGATCAACCTTGGACAACAAGCCCAATCTCATGCGCTGCGCAATTATTCAATGCTGGTCATGAGTGACCTGCACATCCAGCTTTATCAAGACCTGCTCAACACCCGCTCATAAACCTTCAAGGTCTGCGTTGCGCAGGCATCCCATGTGAAGGCGCGAGCACGCAGCAAGCCCTTGGCAGCAAAGTCTTGCGCCAAAGCCTGATCGGCGGCCAACGTGGCCATCGCATCGGCCATGGCATACACATCCATCGGGTCCAGCATCCAGGCGGCATCAGCGGCCACCTCGGGCAAAGAAGTGCTGTTGGACGTGATGACCGGCGTTTGGCTGGCAAAGCCCTCCAGCACTGGCAAACCAAACCCCTCAAACAGCGACGGGAAAACCAAGGCCGTTGAGCGCTGCATCAAAACACGCTTTTCGAAATCGTTGACGGACTGCAACCAACGCACAGGCCCGTCTGATTTACCCGCATTGAGCTTGGCCACCAAGTCATCACACCCCCAACCATTGCGGCCCACAATGAGCAAGGGACACCGCGCACGCATCGCAGTAGGTAAAGCCTCATGCGCCTGCACGATGCGCTCCACATTTTTACGCGGCTGCAATGTACCCACAAATATAAAAAATTGCTCAGGCAAATCGTATTTGTGCAACACAGCATCTGCGTCATCGCCCGTCAAACGCTCGAAATACCGGTCATCCACACCCAAAGGCGTCACCGTGATGCGGGACTCGGGAATCCGAAAATGCTTGGCCACCTCAGTTCGCGAAAACTCCGAAATCGTGATCACATGGTCTGCCCATTGACCCGACTTGCGCCAAAGCCAATTCTTCACACCACGTAAACGGCTGCTCACCCACTGCGGATGCGAAAGTGGAATCGCATCCATCAAAGTCGCCACCACCGGCAGCCCCTTGAGCTTGGGCGTGTAGTGGTCCGTAGCGTGAAAAATATCCAGCTCTTGGGCCAGCAAACTGCCGCCTGCAAATGGCAAGCCCGTCACAGCGGCCAACGCTGCAAATGCACTGTAGCGTCCAAGGCGGATGCTCTGATGACCATCCATGGTTTCGGCTTTTGAC
>JACCED011851683.1_pt1 | contig 11463 bp, 7 predicted proteins | sample 7455021 | NCBI WGS metagenome assembly JACCED01 (sample SAMN15323456, study PRJNA562643) | freshwater metagenome | isolation source: river surface water | place: USA:Blue River Watershed | collected 2017-08-19
TCGGATACGCAGAGAGGGTGCGACCAGACCAATCGGCGAAGGTCCGGGCAGCATTGCAGAAATCGGGGCGGGATGTAGAAATGCGGATAAGCGGCCAAGGGCCACTTACCCGCATGTTTTGGTGCTGTATGGCTGACTTGCTCAATCACTGTGAATTTAACCAGTTATTGATGCGGGGTAAATCCAAGCAATGAGTAGAAATAATTATCTACTTACTTGACCGATGCCACCGCCTGGGTGGCATGTTTCACTACCTCAACAATCTTCAGTCCACTGTCTGGTACAGATTCGTTTTCGAGATAGCCAGACGGCGTGAGCGCAAAAATCGACTTGGTGGTTTCCAGCAACACTGCGTTGCGAGCATCATCATCGCTGGCGGCTTTTGTAAATGCCTGAAACGTCCGTAGTGCATTTGCCCGGTGCTTGTTGATTGCACTTTGATGCCTAGCTGCTTTGTATAGGCGACCGCACCAAATCGTCGCGGTGAAAAGCAGCCCCAGAATTACCACCTTCGAAGTAAAGATCTGAATGACCTGCGGTGTGGTGGCATCTGCCTTGACCGGGACAAAAACCATGAGCAACGCAACTAGGATCGTTCCTGCCGCCAATCCAGCGGTGGTCTTGAGCCATTTCTGTGCACTCAAATCCTGCGCATCTGCCTCAGCGTTGAAGTCCGCTGTGAAATGAGCGACGCCGACACTGGCTGCCGCCTCGCGAGCAGCGACGATGATCTCACCAATTTCCCCGCGCCGCTGCTCAATATCCTTCTTGGTGCCGTCCACCAACTGCCCGGCTTCCTCTACAGAACGCGTCAGCTCGTTAATGTTCCGCTGTACATCTCCCTTTTGATAGGCGAGGTACGGGATATACAAATGTGCTGCACTGAAGAACTGGTCAGCCTGGTTCCTGATCTGGTTGACCAACTGATCACGTGCGCCTGTTGGGTTGCCCGACTCGATGGAGAAGGTGCGGATCTGCTCGAGGGTCTGCTTGATGGGTGGCAGCGAACTGACGATTTGCTGCGTTGGTCCGTCAGGCAGCAGATCCAATGGCAGCAGTTTGAACTGGTTCAGCATCGAGTACGTGCGTTCCAGCTCCGGGCGGCAGCCCTCGAAGTTGATCTTTCCCCAGTCGGGGTTGATGAGTAGTTCGTCGACGGTAGACTGGGTGCAGTCGTTGATCAACTCTCGAAACTGTTTGGTCAGCGCTTCCGTAGCCATTTATCTAATCTCCCTGGACTTCGTATCACCATTTCCTGCAAGATCTTGTTCGACACACTTGTAGCCACCTATCGCCGTGCCGACTTTGAATCCGGCGGATGATCGTTTTGCAGAGTAGGCGCCATCAAACACTTCAAGACCGAGCCCGATGTCCCAGACATAATCGCCAAACCGAACAAACCGATCGTGGCCGTCATCGCGGAAGCCTGTATTTGGAACCATGAAAACCTTTATGCGCTTGATATTTTTGCGCGGCAACTTGCCAAATACCAAGCGCAGTTCAGACTCAATGTCATCGATGGTTTTCCTATTCTCTCCTGAAAGATCAGCAGTCCAGGCAGAATAAATCGTGACGTGCCGATGGCCAGTGGCATCGTTATCCAGTAGCCGCAGGAACCTCTCAAGCCCTGAAAGTCTGGTTTGAGGGCAGGCCATGTGCTGACCGATGGCATACCGATCAACGACGCTTACAAGTTTGATTGGTGCGATTGCCAAGGCCTTGAAGCGCGTATCCCAGGTGGCCTGAAACGTATCTCCTGCTTCGATGTGCTTACCCGCCAACGTAGTCGCAGTTTGAAAAGCATGGGCTTGTCCTGCGGCAAGAAGACGGCAGACTGAAACGTCAATGCCATTACCCGGCCGCAGCGCCTCATCACACTCATCATCGAATCCAAACTCGACCTCGGCACGGGTGTCGTCGACCAACGCCAACTGCGCCACCCCAGCGAATTCGTCAAGTGTTGTTGCGGACACACTGCCATTCCATTGAGGTGTGGTCAGTAAAGGAGCTCGCTCCAACACTTCATGCCAGCGCGGGCGGACGTTCTGCGGTAAGGCCTGAACAGCTTGGTGCAAACGTGATGTGAGCAGAGAATCACCATCGTGCGCGAGCAATCCGGTCCGTTGCCACACATCGAGTAGCCCGTTGTAACAGGCACGCTGCTGTGTAGGCGTCCATGCCTGGTCTGGCGTAAGGCTGTCAGCGTCGATCACGAAGGGCACTAACATCCTCAGCGTCCCCCGAATTTTTCATGGAAAGACTCTTCGAAGAATCCGCCCGGCCATTCGTCTATGAAGTCACCCTCTTCGTCGATTCGCAATTCAACGAAACGGCTACCGTTCGCCAAAGGCTCTACAAAAACGACGCCGATGTCGTCCGGACTGATCTTTCCTTCACGGATTCGGCGCATCAGTCGCAAAATCAAATGCTCACTATGCGTTTCCAGTATGAAAGTGTTTTTCCGTTCGCCAAGTGCGGCTTCGATGAAGACGTCACCCAGCTCTGCCTGAAGTGCCGGATGCAGGTGAATTTCTGGTTGCTCCATGGCAATCAGTTTTCCCTGAGATCCATACGCAGCCACCAATACAGGTAGGACCTGAGATATGCCAATCCCAACATCGCGGTGCGTCACGACAGTCTTGGTTCGTTCATCGAAAAGAACCAGCTCTGTCATCGGTGCACGAAGCGTAGAATCAGTTGCCGTATGCTGATCAATGTGATCCGCCAAGAACGCAGCCTCGAGATGTGGGTCCTGTAAGCGGGCAGGGTTTTCAAGCATCTCTATCTCATGCTTTGAAAACGTTTGCTCATATTCCAAGTCGGCTTCGTTCATTTGCTCGGCGACTGACTGCCCGTATTCGAAAGCTGTTGCCACCACATCCGAATCATCAGGAAAACCGTCAGGTCCTTGTTCCAGCGCATGCTTGTACATGGCGTGGTATCGGTTCACGATTGCCGACTCTAGGCGACCAGGCAAGGAGTCACTGGAGTAGTAATCCAGCACTTTCAGTTGGTATTTGGTCTTCATCTTGTCTGCGCCGAGCCACTCGTTAACCTGTGCGCGAACAATCGAGTCTTTCCTCACCACGTCCCAGGCATAACCACCGCCGGCATACCAGTTGGCATCTTCATGTTCGGCAAAGGCCAGATGGCGTGGGGGGAAAGAGCGCAGCGGACCCAGGTATTGCAGCTGCTTGAGTTCGTCCGCCAACGCGTCCGCCAATCCTTTAATCAGGTCGTTGAGAGTGCGGGGCAGGACGAATCGGACAGCTTGCGCGATGTCCTCCTTGCGGTTGCCCTTGCTGACGGGAAACAACATACTGACTGGCGAGATATCGCCGCCGTCGGTCTTGGGTAGCTCCACACTGGACGGGAAGAACTGCTCGACGCGCACCACGAGTTCCGGCAGCAGTGAGGCGATGGCCTCATTGGCGCCATCAAAATCTTCAGGGCGCATTTCTTCGGACGTGGTTTGCGCCTCAACGATGGCTTTCAGTACTTGGCGAAATACGGCATGGTTGCTGGCGAGGCGGTCCAGACGAAGGTGACCAGCGTGGGCATCTGATCGCACGGTCGCTGGACGGCGGCTCATGCGCAACAACTCAGCGCCGTCGGCGGTGATCTCAATAGAGTCCACCCGCGGCTCCGCACCCGGCTTCGGGCGATCCTGGTCGTCCAACTCAATGCCGAGGGAGATATTTAGGGCCACGCTGCTGACCGGGGCCAGCAGTTGCGCCAGTCGTTGATCCTTGCCCTGAGCCAGTGATGACACCTTGATTACAGCACCCCATTCCACGCGCTTGTTCAGTTGCCCACGATGCACGTATTGGCGAAAGCCGCCAAGATCGATGGCGCTGCCGCCCACGTCGGTGTGGTGGACGTCCAAGCGGGCCAGACTGCGTTTTTCACGGCCGAACTGTGCTTCGTGCGCCAGCGCAAGGCTGTGAATGAAACTGGACTTGCCGGCACTGTTGGGGCCAAAGATCAGCGTGATTGGCTTGAGCGGGATGTGCTGGGTATCAGCGAAGGCCTTGAAGTTGCCCACGCTCAGGGCTTGCAGGCGGCGAGTCATGGCAATGCCTCCAGTTCCTTTGGCATTGGAAGATTCAGCGCACGGGCCTGTTGGGACATCTCTGCCAACAGTTCATGCATATGGCCCTCGCGCCATTGGGCTGTGAGTTGGCCAGAGAACGCGTTGTCCAGTAGTACTGAGAACAGCTGCTCGACCTTTGCCGCAGCCTTTTCAAGCACAGAAATCTGCAGCGTCATTGTTTGCGTCAATTCTGAAAAACGATCTTGCAAAGCCGGGCCGGGGCAAATGAAGCTTTTTTCTTTCAGATACTTGAAGTGCCGGCTATAACCAGCGCTCGGAATGTTGAGGAGCTTGCAGTGCCAATAAGCAAACAAAGGATTTACCTTGGGCTTGGGTGTCAGGACGCGCACGCCATCAGCACCTAGCACAAACGGATGATCGATGAACTTAAAAATTCGGGTATGGTCACCAAACACGATTACCGGGAGCTTGCCCCTATAAGCAATGGAAACATCATCGGAATAGCCGGCAATCTGTGATTGACCTTGGTCTACGACTGCAATCTTCCCGGCTTCCAGAAACTGGCTGGACTGCAATTTTTCGTTTCCAGCCGTGGTGTCATCGAAAATGTTGGAAAAGCTCTCTATTGGCCACCCCATCGGATTCGTCGCCGGATCACCGAACATCTTGAGAAACAGCGCGGGCAGGATGCGGGCCGCCTTGGCGTCAGCTTCGCGGCGCAGACGACGCAGGCGATCGGCTTCGTCGAGCAGTTCAACGATGCGGGATTGTTCTTTGGGCGACGGAATTGGTGCCTCATGCGCCCAAAACCAATCCATGACAACGCGCGGCATCTTGGCCCCGGCAACGTGGTGCGAGGCCTGATTTACAAATCCGGGGGAGCGCAGGTAATACGCAAGAAAACGAGAATTAAGCGTTTTCGGGTCCGGACGCAATGGAATCAACTCACTGGTGGCAATTCCTGCTTCGTCAGGAACTGCCACTTTGTTCAAGTAGGGCCGCAACTTCGAATAGAGCACATTACCCGTGTCGAAGTGGAACGTCGATGTCCCGGCATCTGAGGCTGCGGCATAGCGCTTTTCGACAATCTCACCGGATTCGCTTTCGATCTGATCCAGTGAGAGTTGCCACACCTGGTCATCAGGTGAGAAGTCGATTTGCGCTGTGACGGGCGGAGCGACCTTACGCAGTGGTGCGGCAAGCCATGTCATCGTGGCAACTCCTCCAGCAAGTTCTCCAATCCTGAAACCACCTCGCGGTAGTCACCTAGCACGCCGATAATCAGATCGCGCGGGTCTTCGTCGCTAGATTTTTCAGCCACGCGCGGCTTCCACTGCCCAGCACCTAGGTTGTAATCGGCATGTGCCAACTTTTCGCGGGTGGTCCACCAGCAATTGGGTTCGTCCGTACCGTGCGCCAGCAGCGTGTTAGCCTCCAGCCCTGGCGGGATGTTGTAGCCACTGGCCTTGTAGGCCCTCCACTGCGCGAGCAAGTCGGGAATGTCGTTCCTCTCTGGCGTTTCCACGCGGCCGCCGCCAGAAATCTTGTCAGGGTCGTAACCGTCGTTGCGGATCTCGTAGAACCAGACCTTGTCCACCCGCTTGACGGCATCAGAGACTGGCTTACGGAACACCAACACGGCAGTCTTTACGCCCGCGTAAGGCTTGAATACGCCTGCGGGCAGGCTGACCACGGCCAGGAGGTCGAAGTCGTGAACCAGCTTTTTGCGCAGTTCCACGTGCGCGCCGGTGGAGCCAAACAGCAGCCCCTCGGGCACCACCACGGCGCAACGCCCACCGGGCGCGAGGTGCTGCATCATCAACGACATGAACAGCAGTTCGCTCTTCTTGCTGTTGGTGGGCAAGTCGGCGCGTATAGAGTCCTTGGGCAATTGGCCTGCGAAGGGTGGGTTGGCCAGGATGACTTTGTAGCGGCGGCGCAGATCGTCTTCGGTCAGGCCGCCCATGTCAGAAAGCGAGTTGGCTCGCTTAAGCTTGGCGTGGCGGATTCCGTGCAGCACGAGGTTCATCATGCTGATGCGGAGCATCTGGCGCGACACATCGGTGCCATACACCGAGGCTTCGAGCAGGCTCCAGTCCGGAATTTTTTCGCCAGCACCTTTGCGGTAGGTCTGCAAGCGTGGGATTTCAGCTTTCAGATCAGAGAGCGGCTTGCCCTTTTTCTCTAGCCAGTCCTCGCCATAGATGGGGTATTCGCTGATGTGGTCGGAATACTTGGCCAGCAGGTAGTCCACTGCATCGATCAGGAAGCCGGCCGTGCCCATCGCCGGGTCGAACAGGGAATCACCGATGTCCGGGTCCACCATCTCGACCATGAAGGCGCGGATTTGTCGTGGAGTACGAAACTGGCCGTTGAGGGAGCTGGAGCCCAAGTGCACCAACAGGTATTCGAAGATGTCACCCTTCACATCCGGGCCGAGCTTGCGGAATTCGAATCCGTCCAACTCGTCGATCACCTGCTTCAGCACGTTGGGATCAACGATTTCCAAGACCGCGTCACGGAAGTATTCGGCCACCTCGGGCTCGTCCTTAGCCAGCGAAGCCATGTAGGGAAAGACTTCGTCGCGGATGAAGTCCCGCAGTTCAGTACCGCTCTTGAAGCGCCAGTGGCTCCAGCGGTAGCGCTCGGACTGCGCGGGATACAAAAGCGTGGCGTTACCGCCGGTGGCACCGAGGCGAGCGCGCAGCTCGCGGTCGGACTCCTCTTCGTCCAGCAGCTTCAGGAAGATCAGGTAAGAGATCTGTTCGATATAGGTGACGGGGTTCGTCACGCCGCCTGCCCAAAGGATGTCGGTGATGTGATCGAGCTTGCGGCGTAATTGCTGGTTCATGTTTTTTCCTAATTTCTATCGGCACTACGCCACCAGGACGGATTGGTTGATCTCGTCCATCACGTTGCGCAGGCCCTGCTCGCCAAACAGTTCGATGCCGATGTTGGCGGCGTTGAGAATAGACAGCGGCGGGGCGAACAGGTCGTCGAGCGAAACCTTGCCTTTTACCAAGCCACGGTTCTTGAGCAGCGCAAGGTATTGCGCCTGCTCGGGGGTGAGGTTCTTGGCAACGAGCCAAGCGCGGAAGTTGTCCTCCACGCGCTCCTCGCGGCTCTTGATCTTGAGCATACCCAGCGCGGCGCGGATGAAGTCCACCAAGTTGCCACCCGGGTTGCGGTAGGCCCGGCGCAGGTTGTCTTCATTGAAGTAACGCTGCGGTTGGTTCAGGCGCTGGGCGAGTTGAGCCTCTTCTTCTTCCGACAGCGCATCGCCCGCTTTGACCTTGGCGATGATGGGATCGGCCTCCGCCTCCTGCTGAACGGTGGTTTCCCAATCCGTCACGTAATCGCGCTTGTCGACGCGCTCGCCGTCCGGACCCACTTCGATGTAGTGGACTGCGTCCAGCCATTCGTCTTCCAGGCCAAGCTCAATCAGCTCGCGCGGCGTCTTGCCACCCGGTTGTTTGGGCTTGGGTGCGTAACCACCGCCACTGCTGCCGGAGAAGATGTCGGTGTCCGAGTCGTTGAAATACTCGTGGTTGCGGAAGAAGTCGTAAATGACGAACTTCTCTTTGCCGATGTGCGGTGCCGTACGTGTGCCACGCCCACGCATCTGTTGGTAGAGGATGGGGCTGCGCACGCGGCGACACATCACGAGATGCAGCACCTCGCGGCAATCAAAGCCTGTGTCGAGCATGCCCACGCTAACCGCGACCATGGGCAGATCTTCTTGCTTAAAGCGGCGGATCAGGTCGTCTGCATTGGCGACGTCGGAGGTGATGACCTCGGCATAGCGACCCTTGTGCTCGGGGTGCAGATCATTCAGGTATTGCGTCAGCCGTGCCGCATGGTGCTTGGTGATCGCAAACACCACCGACTTGCCCGGGCCATTCTTCTGCCCCGGTGCCAACTCCTTGTAGCTCTGCCACGCCAGTCGGTCGAACTCTTCCATCATCAGCCGATTGCTGGCCTCATTGGTCCACTTGCGCTCGAACTCGGCGGGGTCGTAATGCTCCTCATCGACTTTGGCGCCCTCGGACACCAAGGTGGTGATGCCGGTGGCGAATTTGTAGGGCACGAGAAAGCCTTCCTTGAAGGCCTCCTGGATCGGGTAGGAGTAGTCGGGCGTATCGTCCTTGCAGTGATAGAACTGGAAGGTGTTGCGCTCGATGTAAATGGCCGGGGTGGCGGTGAGGCCGATGTGCAGGGCATCGAAGTGCGAAAGGGCAGCCTGCCACGCGCCGTAGATGGAACGGTGGCATTCGTCCATCACGACCACATCAAAGTAGCCGCTGGTGAACTCGTGATAGCGGCCAATCATGGTTTGCAGCAGGCACACGGTGACCTGCTTTTCCTGCCGGACCATGCCGGGCTTGAGCCAATAGCTGGAATAGCCAGGGAGCAAATCCTGAATGGCCTCGATGGCCTGCTTGGCAAGCTGATCGCGGTCGACCAGGAACAGCACGCGCTCGGCCTGCCCAGCCTGCACGAGGCGCTTGAGGTAAAGCGCGATCAGGTCGGTCTTGCCGCAACCAGTGGGCAACTCGATCAGGAAGCGACGCTTGCCCAGTTCAACCGTGCGGTCAAGCGCCTGCATGGCCTCCTTCTGGTAGGGGCGCAGGGAGCGCGTCTCACCCTGGCGCAGGTAGGTGTCCGGGATCGGCACCGTGGCCAGTGGCTTGCGTTCGGCACGCATGTGAACCAAACGCTCCAGGTCGCGCCGGGAGAAGAAGGAGTTGACGATGCGGGCATCGTCATTCTGGTAGTCCCAGAAATAGATCAGTTCGCCGTTGGTGAGGAAGATGAACGGTGCACCGATTTGCTTGGCATAGGGCAGCGCTTGCTGCTTGGCGGTATAGGGCTGAATGGCCTGCTTTTTAGCCTCGATGATGGCCAACGGACGACCACGCTGGTCTAGCAAGACATAGTCGGCACGGCCTGTAGGAATGGCGTCGCCATCCGACGTGCTGAAAACAGTGGGTTGCGCCCCCGGCTCGGCCACGAAATGACCGCCTGCGACTTTGACCTCGGTGAGCACCTGGGACTTGTCTGCCGGATTCCAGCCGGCAGCGCGCAGCTGATCGTCGATCAGGATGCGTGCGTCGGTTTCTTTGTTCTGGGCGTTCAAGTCAGTACTCCGTGATTACAAATTTTTTTATTAGTGACAGGCTATAAGCACATGCCGCGCCAACTAGCCAACTCCGTATTTTTGAAGCCAGTTACTCAGGGTCTGATAGCTGCCGATTCCAAGGATTCGAGCGGCCTCGGACTTATTGCCGTGCGTCTGGGCCATGGCGCGCTCAAGATAGTGGCGCGCGACGTTTCCAATGATTTCCGGTAGGGAAATCGCTTGATCCAAAGGGCGGCCGAGGATGGTGTCAGCCATTGGGGCAACCGTTACAGCCAAGGACTCGGCCACGTCCTGCGTGGTGATCTTGTCGCCCACGGCCCAAATGCTGGCGCGCAGCAGCGTGTTGTGGAGTTCCCGAACGTTGCCAGGCCAAGAGTGTTGAATCAGAAGGTTTCTTGCTGAAACATCCAATTTCTTGTGCTTGTAACCCGGCTGCGAAGCAGCCTCGGCGTTGATGGAGGCCAGCATCGAGTCGATCAGAATGTTGAGATCACCCTCACGCTGGCGCAAAGGCGGCAGGAGCAACACACCTACGGCTAGGCGGTGGAAAAGGTCCTCTCGGAATCGACCCTCCCTGATCTCTTCGGGCAGGACTCGATTCGTGGCGGCGATAACGCGGATATCGATGGGCTTGGCCCGTGTGGCGCCGACACGGGTAACTTCACGCTCCTGCAAGACCCGCAGCAGCCTGACTTGAGATGCCAGCGGCAGTTCACCGATCTCATCGAGGAACAGGGTGCCGCCATCGGCCGACTCGAAGTAACCAGCACGTGCTGCGGTAGCGCCGGTGAATGCGCCCTTCTCATGACCAAACAGTTCTGCATCAACCAGTTCTTGCGGGATAGCGCCGCAGTTGACTGCGACGAACGGCTTGCCGTTGCGTGGACTGGCCTGATGGATGGCGCGCGCGAACAACTCTTTGCCGGTTCCGGATTCCCCCTGAATGAGCACCGGCACATCGCGAACCGCCAAGCGATGCGCCATCGCCACGGTGCGTTTCATTGCCGCGCAGCGGTGGACGATTGCAGTGAAAGCTGGACTTTCGGGCGGCACGCCCATCATCAGGCGAGTCAGAGCCTCGTCTGCCTGCTTGTCAGCAACAGGCGCAAACTCGGCCGACAACTCAAAGGGAATGCTGACCTCTTTGACACCGTGCTCCCGCGAAGACTCGATCAGTTTTGCCGGGTACCGAGTCTTGGCAAGCAGCAGCCAGATGGCCGCCATGGCTGGAGTTCCTGGGCTCAGATGAAACGTCAGGTCGCCCGAAGGTGAAGCGCGCTTGACCTCCTCGATCACGCCGACGGCGGCACGGAAGATCTCTTCAAAACTGGTTGGACTGGTGAGCTTAGCTTGATGTGACGTCACCGGCACCGACGACTGCCTTCCAACCCACTGGGCGTACGCACGGGTCTTCTGGATGCTGTGATCGGACAGCAGGTGCAACGCCTCAAACGCGAACGCCTTGAGCGCGCCCAAGACGGGACCTTGCTCATCTGAGTTTCCGACCTCCGCAGCGCGCAGGTCAGCATTGCCTAGCCAAGCCAGCAAGATTGCCATGAATTAGAAGATTTTCAATGTAATCACAAGAAATATTGTACTTTGATCGGGATTAATTGAACAGCAGCTTGGCTTCTTGATCGTTCAGCGTGTAAACGGGGTGCCATCCATCAACCCATGGCTTGTTATGACCACCGGGCTAACAGCACTTACTGCAGTTCACTGAGCCAACCAGTCTCATCATCAAGGTGCGAACCCGATGCAAACCGCAAACCCGGATTTCAGGGCTGCCAGTAGCGAAATCTCGGGCTTCTGCCCCCCGCATAGGACATCGGCCAGGAAGGACCCTGAAATCTGTGTGACGGTGCCCCGGCACGGGTATGTGCGCGTTTTCGGTACCCCAAACAATAGGAATCAACCATCACGACTGTCACCACCGTCACGCCGCATCGGTTTCGGTGATGGTTGTGATGGTGGTGACGGTTTTTCTCTCTTGTTTAACCTTGCCAAAACGCCGATATACCCCATCGCCACCATCGTCACACTGCCAACACTTGACACCGCTGGCATCGGTTGAATGTTCGTGACCGCATGAACACAACCCGCAGTGCGCTCCATGTGTGATGTTGGCAGGTTGGTGCGACTTACAAGCGAAAACGTCTGGTATTTCGCAGTCGCATCAGAAAATAGTTGGGATGAATGTCGGTCGGGATTACGGGGGGTGGGTTGGTTCTGATGGGTTCAGGAGGCCTTACGTCATATTTTTCTATCA
>JACCED010620987.1_pt1 | contig 11462 bp, 15 predicted proteins | sample 7455021 | NCBI WGS metagenome assembly JACCED01 (sample SAMN15323456, study PRJNA562643) | freshwater metagenome | isolation source: river surface water | place: USA:Blue River Watershed | collected 2017-08-19
AATAACTTTGTCGTCGACGTCTCTAACTTCGTCGTAGTGTTCTTTTCTTTCGCCTAATTTAACTTCGCCACTGATGAACACACTGTTAGGTAGCAGTTGTTCTAACTGTTTGCCAGCATCAATCCTGTCTACTAGGATAAGTGTGTTACCGGAATCTTTAATAGAATTACAAAGTTTTCCAATGTAATCAATACGTTCGCTGTCTGTGACTAGGTACTTTAATTCTTCTTGATAAGTTCTAAATTCTTTAACATCTACCATTTGTACAATGTTAACATGGCACTGACTTAACACACCTTTTTCTTGTAAGTGATGTGCAGAAATTCTGTTAACTACTGGTCCTAGTGTAGCAAGAATACTGTGAAAGTTAATATCTTCTTTAGGTACAGTGCCAGTAAGCCCCCAACGAATAGGAGCATTAGCCATGTTCATACTTAAAAGTTTTTTCAGTACTTCTGCCTTGGCCATGTGTACTTCGTCGACGATTACACAGACAACTCCTTCTAAGAATTCTGCCAATGTTAGTAGTTCACTGTCTGCACTTTTCTTGTCTAGAATGTTAAGACTTTGCCACGTGCAAATAGTATGTGTGCGATTTAATTCTTTTCTGTCGCCAAAATATACGCCAACATCTAAGCCGACGTTGCGATAATCTTCTTCAGTTTGTACAACAAGGCCTTTGTTAGGAACAATGACTAGTGTGCGTCCATATGGCTCACATAATGCTGACAATGTTGCTGTGATAATTGTTTTACCAGCACCTGTGGCAAGTTCTTGTAGGCCCTGTGGATGACTCATAAAGTTGTTGATTGCATCCAACTGATAGTCTCTTAGTACGATAGGTTGTCCAGCAATAGGATGACCTTTTGGCCAGACTTTGCCTTTTTCGGCCCAGTATTGATCAGTAATAGGTGCAAAGTCAAATTTATGAACTTGACGTAAATCTTCAATCTCTTCAATGTCAACACCACATTCCTCTAAGATAGGTAATATGACATCGAGGTGGTTAAGATAACCATTACCGCCCAGACCAAAGAAGGTTGTTGTGCCATCCCAACGTCCAAGTTTGTACTGTGGCATGTGTCTTGCATAAGGAAGTTCAAACTTCAATGCGTTAGAAAGTTTTCTCCTAATTTCTACAGGGAGACCTTCAATTTTAATGTTTACTTCGTCTCTAATTATTATTTTACAACTGGACAATTTTGTCGGCCCCCTTTAGCCTACTGCTTCGCATGGTTACAGAGTTATTATAATAGTATACGGTAGAAAAGTCATTCAAGTATGCTGCCATTCTACCAAAGTCATGTGTACTGGTTATGATGGCAGTAGTCGGAGACCATGCCGCTTTAAGCAACGGTTTAGGTATTCTTGTTCTTAAAATAAAAACTACCTTGGTTGTTGAGTCTATATAATTATTTAAGTTGTTATCCTTAACAAATTGGTTAAATTGCTGACTGTCAGTTTGCTCATTCTTTAATCTAAAGAAGACGTTCATTTTATCTTTAGGAACAAACTTGGCAAACTCATCTACAAGTGACTTAACTGTGTCAAAAATTTGATTATTTTCCTCTACTACTACAACCAACGGCCATTGATTTAGTGTGTTAACAGTAGATACTAGATCAGTCAAGGAATAATTTTCAGGATTGATTCTATACCGCGACGAGTATTCGTAAGAAACTTTTCTTGCAAGTGTGTCTTCGGCAATTTCTGATATTTTTTTCAGCAAATTTCGTGATTTTAATGGTATCCCTAGAGATTTTGCATAGTCCACATACTCTAAGATATTGTTATCTGAAAAATTTTCAATTTTTTTAGAAAAAACTTCTTCGCACTTTGCGTTTGAATTTTTTAAAATTAATTTTCCGTTTTCGTAATCGAGGTAAGGTGCAAAATTATCAGGATTTTCCAGGATTTTTTCAATTTTTTCACAAATTTCACGAATTTCGTCAGTGACAGTGAATTCCATCGATTCAAGTCCTTTAACAATGCTGTGAAGATTACGTTCAGTGTAAGCAACACGTTTAATGCTTTTGTCACTGCCACTATAGGCACTTAAATTTTCTTCAATTTTTGACCAATTTTCGGCAAATTTCTTGGAAAATACGTATTTGACCATGATCACTGGCTTTTTGCTTTCAGGGTCAGTGTCAATCCAAATACTTTGTGTTCGGTCAATGACTCGTAATGGCCACTTGAGTGTTTTTAACGATAAAACTTCGTCCACTGCTACGTCACATTTTTCCAATCCTGACCTATATTTTTCAATTTTCTTCAAACTTAGGTCAAGTTGGCGATCTGTTAAGGCAATTTTCTTTGCAATCTGCCTTCCAAGACTAGTAATCAATTTAATATCCTGAGCGTCAACTCGAATGTTGACTTTTCTTGGACGTAGGCCTGCTAAAATTTCGATTGTGTCTTCGACTGTCATCATATATTAACAGTATAACACAAAAATATAAGAAGTCAAGTCATAGTTTATCAAGTAATCGGCGTTGAGGTATTCCTTGTGCCAATTCTTCTACCAACCATTCGGTGTGTATGAGTTTCTTAAACCAATCTTCTCTATTAGGTAATGAAATATTTTCAATATTTTCAATTTTGTCGCTGACCTCATAGGCCAAACTAGTCGGGCCAGTTATAATTGGACATCCGTTGATGGCAGACTGAACAGCAACACCACTGTTCCAATTAATTACACAATGATAGTCATGTGCTAGATTATAATTGTCATAGGAGCCTGGAATTTTTCTTGGAATTTCTACAACAACATTGCCAACACTACGCATTCTGGTCAAACTGCGTGGATGCGGTCTCACAACAATCGGTCGAACAGTGTATTTTCTTATTTCTTCGATAAGTTGATTAATCCATTCATCTACAGACGGCATATTGATCCATTGCTGGCTATGCTGATGCTGACTTGCTATAAGGATTTCACGTTTTCTTTGAGTTTTTATAGGATTAAGATTTAAATTTAAAAACTTATCTCTGTCTTGAATAAAATTATCAGTGTTGGCAAAAATTCCTTCGCCATTGACATTGTTTATTGCTAATTTCCAAGTAATGTTTCTTTGAAGGCTACCAACTTCAAGGATGAACACTGGTTTTCCTTGACTTCTATAGTGTTCGTAGACTGCACGGTTCTGCCTCATGCGTCCCATCCAGACTACACTCCAAATGACTGCCGCATCGGCGTCTTGTTGGTTAGGAACACACTCTATTCCTAAGGATCGACATCCTGCAAGAAAGGCATTAAGTACAATTTGGCCGTTAAGAGCAATCTGATTAGGAAAGTAAGCAAGTTTCATTGAGTAAATATTTAACTATGATGATACCTGAACTACACGGAAAGATGGTTGAAACAAATACTGTTGTGTTTACTGCGGCAGACGAAAATTATTTCAATCAATATGCAAAAAACTTAATTAACAGCGCCAAACGTCATTTAAATTTTCCAATACACATACATTTGTATAATCCAAGCGAGGAATCGTTAACATGGTGTAGAGATAACAACGTATCTGCGTCATATGAGTATTTCGATGTGTCCTCTTTACAGCCTACATTTGAAAAGTGGGTTGTTGAACAAACAACCGAAGATGATATTCGAAAAAAGAATCACATGATCAAAGATCCTAAGGATCATGATAGATTAAAAAATGAAATTCTCAAAACTTACTATGCATGTACACGATTTATCAGATTGTCACAGTTAGTAAAAACCCCAACATATATTATAATGTTAGACACAGACAGTATCATTAGAAAATCATTTACACTGCCAGACATTAATGTTGATATTCACATATTTGAAAAAAAGCACAAAAAACATGTTCCTTATACTCAACATTTAGCATCTACAATTTTTTACACAGGAACAAAAGATAGTTTAAATTTAATTAACGATCATGCAACTGCTATCTTAGAAGTATACAGCAATGATGCACTTTATTGGTTTCTTGATCAAGAAACATTAGATGTTGTTATACAAAAATACAAAAAGAAACCGCTCGATTTAACACTAGTAGACTTTGATATGAAAGACGCAAGTCCTATATGGTGTGCTAAAGGTCCAAGAAAATTTAAAGACCTATACCTTCAAGAAATTAAAAAATATCTATAAATTATAAAAGGTTTTAAATCTTTTCCAATATAGTCCAGAGGCTATTTCGTCGTTGCTCCAATGGATGTTTGCAATCTTGTGTAACCAGTTAGTGCGATCCGGTGTGGGCGGATTATCAATTTGATTTAAGTCTTCGAAGGCAACACCACTAGCCCAACTATTCAATGGGTCATCAATAAAAACAGGTACACCTTGTATTATACTTGCACAGTTAGGTGTTGAATTATACCCAACTGCACACCACGCATACTTTAAATCGTCTTTGATATTTTCATTATTAGAAACTTTTACATTTTTTGTACCATAATGCTTTATTAGTTCTAATCTGTTTTTATCGTTAAATTTTTTATCACCGGGGTGCAATCTAATTACAATGGGTCTATCTGAAATTTTTCTTATTCGTTTTACTATATCATGTACCCATTCTAATCCATTTCTTCCTAACATATTCCAAGACATTGTCTTTTGTGCTAGTACAAGAATGTGAGTTCCATTAGTGCGCCATGGTTGTAAATCTAACTTATGATATTTTAAGATAGTATCTGACTTGCTATAATCTAAATCATTGCCTAAAAAATATTCACCGTCTACAGGGTATACACTATTAACACTATATCTATGATAAAAGTGTGCTGACCTTCCGTAAGAATAAATGTTGCTGTCTACAAATATTATTTTAGATTTTTGAATCTTTAGTGTGTCTATTATTTTTTTTCTGTAATTATTTTCTAAAGTATAACCAAGGACAAACCCAGCATCTACATCTGGTATAGATGCTCCTGCGGTTCTAAAATCTATAGCAGTATCACCTTGCGATTTAACACCAGATTTAAAAGCATCCATGAGGGCTTCTTTATGTGGTGCTTTGTGAATGTTTGCAATAGAAGAATAAAAAATTCCTACTTTCAAAATTTTCCTACTAACTTATATTCGTCAATAAATTTAAATTTATCAACTTTCATTTGTTCTATTAGTTCAGTTATATCAGTGCCCTTCCACGCCGCACGAATTGCTTTAGGAAGTTTACTTCCGTAATGCACAGTTCCTATGTCGTAGACATGAAACCCTGTACCGTAATCAAAGTTTTTAATTTTATAAGATGGATATTGTGGAAACATGCTTTCGACAGCATCACCATCATAATATCGATTTAAATTAAATATTTCTCCGGTTTCCCAAATGTTTTCGTATTCGTGGACCCATTGATCTACTAAGTTGTGTCGCATATTGATAATAATATGACCAGCATCTAAATTATTTTTATGCGATTCACCTGTGGCCCACATAATGTTTTCGCTTTGCATTGTGTTTAAAATTTCTTCAAACTTAGTTTTATTAAAATTTATAATCTCAATGTCTGTATCTAATAATACTAGCCAATCGTACTTTTTAAGATTTTTTACAGCCCATACTTGGCTCTGCATCTTACGCCAAAAGTTATGAGGTTTAGTTTTTTTACAATTTTTGGGAAATATTGCGTGTCTATTATAAACTGAGTTCCAATGAACAAAATTTATATCTTCTTGATCTAATCTGCCGTCTGTGACAATATATTTGTCGCCTGGTAAGTTTTTCCACGATGGGAGACAATATTTTGCTATCTGATGATAGTATTTTTCGTCAGCAAGTCCTGAAAAGGCTATATTCATACATTCCCCTTTAACCAGTAAACGCCTATCTTTCCTTTAGCACTTTTTCTATAAGAATCAGTAATAAAGGTGCCCCAAGTTGAAATAACTTCATCGTGGCTCCAATCTGGCTTAACATGTATTTCAAAAGGATTTCCGCCGTACGCATCTTGCGGAAGATATTTTATAGGAATACTTATAATTAAAGTTTTAGATATTTTTAAAATATTATTGACTAAAATTATTGCTTCTTCTTTACTCATGTGTTCTAATACATCGCCTGCGATTGCTACATCATAAAGCCCAATAGAATTCCAATCTACTGTTCGAGCATCTTGAATTATTAATTTGTTATACAACGTTTCAAGATTATATTTTAAAATATAAGGTTCCCATGCTTCTATTCCAGTCCACTCGATGTTAAATATATCTCCACTATTTTTTATCAATGATGGATATGTCCCAGACCCGGCACCAATGTCGAGTACTTTTGTAATATGATTTTTGTTTTCTTTAAACCAATTTAATATTTGATCTTTTCCTATAGGTGAACTATATGGCATTTATATTTTCCTTATACTTGTTCCAAACATCTGCATATTCGCAATCTTTGTAATTATCAAACCACGGGCCGCCTTCAGTGTAGTGAATTGCCTTAGGACTACCATCTTCTGGTTCTTTATACCAGTTAACTAACCAGTTCCATTCCTTACCTACTTCGCCGATGTAATGGTCTCTAATCCATTGAAATCTATGAAGAAACTGTCCTGTTTCTGTATTAACAGCCTCAGGCACTAGGTACTTATTACTGGGATGACCGCAGTTCCATAGTATCATTGAACTCCAGTTTTTACGAGGATAAGGTAGTTGACGTTGTCCGTCCATCTTAATCCCTTCGGGAGGTGTGTAATCGTGTTTAACAACCATTACTGCATACTGGTCATCTTTAAGAGCAAATAATTTTTCTACGCTGTCAGTCCATACAAAGTCGCAGTCACAGAACATTGCCCAGCCTTGATAATTCATTAGTGCCGGAACTAAAAATCTAGTAAATGTAAATTCTGTACTCGCTAATGGATCTTTGTTGCGCCAGTATAAGTTAACTTTTCTCAGATCTTCTTGTACCAGAGGTACCACATCTGCTTCAGGACAATGTGTTTTAATGCTGTGTTCGCAGACACGATATGCAACATCTTCTCTGCTGTCGTAACCTACAAACACTTTCATTTTCTTTCAATGTCCTCTTCTTCGCAACATTCTCCGTATTGTATTTCGATAATTTTTAAAGGACTATCTGTTGGATTGTGTAACTGATGCCATTCGCTGGGATTAATAACTTCTGTTTTATAAGGCTTGATCTTTTCTCCGCCGAACTCCCAATTATTTCCTGCTGTGCCTTCTGCAACAAACCATAGTTCAGAACGATACTTGTGTCGTTGCATTGATAGTGATTGTCCTGGATCAATTGTTAATTCTTTTACTTTAACATTTTTTCCCACGGTGTGCAATACACGATAATAGCCCCACGGTCTGATCGTCTTGGGTGCTTTCCATTCTTGCAAGATCCACGAACTAGAGTTCTTTTTATCTTCCCCTCCAACGCCAAATACAAATTCAATATTAGTATCGTCGGTGTCCATTTCTGGAATATTGTTGTTGGTTCTATCTCCGCCGTTGGCGAAAATAATTTTGTCCTGTGGATAACTTTGTCGCACCATCCAAATGGCATGTTTAGCACTGCCGTCGCTGTCATTGAAGTCTATGACAAAATCTACGCCCTTCATATTTCTTAGAACTGCTGAACGTTCCATGTAAGGCATAAAAGGTGCGCCCTTCTTACGTGTAAGCCAGTCGTCGGAGTTTAATCCAATTACTAGGATGTCTCCTAACTTTCTAGCCGCATTTATATAGGCCACGTGCCCAGAGTGCAATGGGTCAAACCCGCCGGTTATTAATACGATCTTTTTCATATTCGGATGTTAATTAAGTGCTGATATTTAGCCACTAAATATTGACATGAAAACAATATTAGTTACCGGAAGTCAAGGATTTATCGGAAGTCATCTTTGCCATGTATTAGATCAATTAGGCTACGATGTACTCGAAGTAGATAAAAAATCCGGGCCGGATCTAACCAAAGGTTGTAAAAACTTTCCAGATGTTGACATCGTTGTCCATTTAGCCGCGTTCAACGGCACAAAATATTTTTATCAGCAACCTTACGATGTTGTACGAGAAAATGTAATGTCTACACAATATTTGTTAGATAGATATGCTGGTAAAGTTGAAAGATTTATTTTTAGTGGCAGTTGTGAAAGTTATGCCGGTGCAGTTGATTTATTTGATTGGACAGTTCCTACCTCTGAAGATGTTCCATTAGTTGTCAGCGATGTCACTAATCCTAGATGGAGTTACGGTGGCAGTAAAATTGTAAATGAATTACAAGTACAAGCCGCACATCAGCAATTTGGGCAAGATTACACTACTATTAGATATCACAACATCTACGGTCCAGGTCAAACTGATCATTTCATACAAGAGTTTTATCAACGGGCCAAACAAGGTGATCTAACACTTAATGGCTGGAAGAATACTAGAAGTTTTATGTTTATCACAGATGCTATACATGCAACTGTAGGCATTATACAAAATGATATTTGCAAAAATCAAATTATAAATGTAGGTGTAGAAGACGAACGCACGATTAAAGAAGTTGCAGAACTAATTTTAAAACAATCCGGCATCGAAGGTAAATTGATATTAAACGATGCACCCGATGGTAGTGTTAGTCGACGTCAGGCTGATGTTTCAAAAATAAAACGTTTAATTAATTTTAAACCAGAAGTTTCATTAGAGCAAGGAATTAAAATTACGTTGGACTCCTTATGAAAATAGGAATAGTAGGATTAGGTGTTGTAGGTTCTGCGTGTCGAGCAGGATTTGAATTACTAGGACACACAGTCAATGTACACGACATTAAATTAGATACTTCACTTGTAGATCTGTTAGACAGTGAAGTGATTTATGTATGTGTGCCTACACCTGAGAATGTTGACGGGTCATGCAATATTGATGCCATAGAAGAAACTGTGTCGGAATTATCTAGATTAGGATATAAAGGTGTTGTTGCTCTTAAATCTACAAGTGCGCCAGGTACTACTCAAAGACTAATTGACCAATGCCCGTTGCGTATTTGTTTTGTGCCGGAGTTTTTAAGAGAGCGTTGTGCAGTTGAAGACTTTGTTAATAATCACGAATTATTAGCAGTAGGAACAACTGATCCGGAAATTTACGAAATTGTAGTAAAAAGTCACGGAATGCTACCTAAGCACACATCTATGTTAAATCCCACAGAAGCAGAAATTTTAAAATATTTCTCCAATGTTTTCAATGCTTTACGTGTGGTGTTTTCCAATAATATGTACGAAATATGCAAATCACTGGGTGTAGACTATAATAAGGTAAAAGACACATATTTGTTAAGAAATACGGCTAGTTCTGATTATATGGACGTAAACGAACTTCTTAGAGGTTATGGTGGTATGTGCTTGCCCAAAGACACAAAAGCCCTAGATGCTCTTGTAAAACAACTAGGGCTTGATTTAAAATTATTCGAAACTATTGATCAAGACAATCAAAAATTTAAGCGTACTGTATTCCCAGGAATGCGAGATTAAATTTTAGCATCTTCCATACCAGCAACACGAAGTTTAGTGATATTGGTAATTTGCCATTGCTTCTGATCTAGACCTTTAGTAATGCCTAACCATTTGTTGCGTAGTAATGCAAACTCGTTGATGATCTTTTCCATATCAACAACATCTGCTTCACCATCAACATACTTTTCGCAATCTCTACTACTTAATGCACGAGCGTAATTTTCTAGATACTTTCTAAAAAAACTACTCTTGAGTCTGCGTAGTTCGATGTTGAGATATTCTAGTATGGCTTCGATCTCTTGAAGTTGACCAAAACGATGTTCAACAATGCCAGGCATTGATGCGGCTGCTTTTTCTAGATTGCCGTAAAGACGTACTTCCTGACGTGCTTCTTCTAATTCATTTTCAAAGAATAAGACAGCGTCAGGAATTTTACCAATGTCCTTACTGACTTCAGTATACCAGCCCATTAGTCCTCGTCATAGTCGTAGTCTTCAGCGCCGTAGTCGGTTTCTTCGTCCTCTTCACCGTCCCAATCATCTAAGTAATATTCGATTGCTTGGTCCAAGTCCTCGTCACCGCCTAGTGCCGCTTTAAAGACGTGATCTTCTACGCCGTTGTCGGCAAGTATATCAACATACTTGCTGGCAACAGTTTCAATGGCCTTTTTGTCAAAAAACTCTTTTAGACCAGTCCAAATATCAACAATGTGATCTTCATTCAGCATTTTCTAAAATCTCTCCAGTTTCCATGTCAATGTTCATTGTTGGGTTAGCAAGGAAGGCTGACATGACTTTGTCAAGGCATCCTTCTTCATTACGCTCCCATTCCTTGCGATAGAACTTTAGTTCTTCAGCGCCAGCGTATTTAAGTCTGTTGCCATCTTTTTGCAAGAAACCTTTTGCTTCGAACAAGTCAACAAGACCTGAATAAGGGTTCATACCAGTTTCGTACGGGATCTTAATTTGTACACTTTCAAAAGGTTTAGCATAGCGTGTCTTCATGATCTTACATGCGGCACGAATACCTTTGACTTCTGAAACTTTGTTGCCATCCTCATCCTCTTTGAGTTTGAGTTTCTTCATAGCAACTACGATAGAACTTGCGTAAACGAAACCTTGTCCGCCACTGATCTTGTCATCTGGATCAAACATGTCTTGGCTTGCGTATGTGTGGTTAGTAGCAACTAAACCAACATTATAACTACCAAACATATTAACACAGTTACGAACCAGTGCTGTCAATGCCTTAGGCTTACGGCCCATGTCACCTTTTAGGTCGCCCGCTTCGAACTGATTAACATCGGTCGGGGTCAGCAACATACCAAGACTGTCTATGACAAATCACACTTTAGGGCGTTCTGCCATTGCCTTATACTCTTTCATGAACTCGTTGATGGTCTTAGCAACGTCATCAATCATAGCCATGTTGAGTTTAAGTAACTTTTCTTCGCTGGTATCTACACCTAGTGCTTCCAGCCATTTTTGGTCTAGAGCGTTTTCGCTGTCGATTAGAACAACATAAATGCCCTGTTCTTGTGCGTTGCGAATCAAGTTACCACTACAGATAAAACTCTTACCTGCACCACTTTCTCCAGCAAACACAGTAACTTTACCTAGTGGAACTCCTTTGTGGAAGTCACTACTGATAAGATAGTTTAGTGCATAGTTTCCAGTACTGATCCAATCCGTAGGATCGTTGAAACCAACACCTAGTCCGTCAATACTCTTAGTTAGAGTCTTACGAAATTTTGAAAGGTCAAATGCTTTAGTAGCCATTAGTTATCGACCTCCATAGTATTCCATTCTTTAACAACAGCAAGCATTTCGTCTTCTGTGTTGCAAAGAATTTTAGCAGTCTTCCAATCGCTTTCTTGATCGCGACCGCCTACCTCGACCATAAAACCGTTGTCATAACGATTAATGGTGATAGATTCGTTGACTTTTGCCAACTTGCTAAGTTTAGCCATGATATCTCCTTGTGCTTGTAGTTATAGAAGGGCACCGAAGTGCCCTTGAGTCTTGATTACTGCTTTTGACGATTGCGAAT
>JACCED011311261.1_pt1 | contig 11462 bp, 7 predicted proteins | sample 7455021 | NCBI WGS metagenome assembly JACCED01 (sample SAMN15323456, study PRJNA562643) | freshwater metagenome | isolation source: river surface water | place: USA:Blue River Watershed | collected 2017-08-19
ACGCAGCGCCCGCTGGCGAACCAGAAGGTCCACGCCAACGACAGCGTGCTCGGCCGCTACAGCCGCGTCGCCGGCGGCCTCACCTGCGAGACCTACGCCGACCTCGTGCGCGCCGCGTTCAAACGCGAATGGTGGCAAGCCAACGTGCTCATCCGCTACGACACCGACGAAGCCACCAAGGTCTCCCGCCGCGAGGTCGCTGCCAACGCCGGCCTCTCCAACCTCGAAAACGACAACGCCCGCAACCTCATCACGCGCGACTTCTCCGATCTCACGCAGATGGAGGCCAACTTCAGCCTCTTCTTCGGCCTCGCGATCCAGCTCTACGAGGCCACCCTCGTCTCCGACGCGGCCCCGATCGACCGCTTCGCCGAGGGCGACGCCGCCGCGCTCTCCCCGCTGCAGAAGCAGGGCCTCGATCTCTTCGTCAACAAGGCCAAGTGCGCCTCCTGCCACTCCGGCCCGACCTTCACCGCCGCCGCCGTCGGGCCCGACCCCGAGAACCGGATCGAGCTCACCCACCTCTCGCCCGGCAAGGCCGGCATCTACGATGCGGGCTACTATAACATCGGCGTCCGCCCGGCCCGCGAGGACCTCGGTCTCGGCGCGCTCGACCCCTTCCGTCAGCCGCTGGCCGAATCGCGTCTCGTGCCGCTCGGCGCCGAGCGCCGCGAAGCCCTCTCCGGCTACGCTGAATACTTCTTCATGTTCCCGACCGATATCCCGCTCGGCGACGGCTTCTTCAAGACGCCCACCCTGCGCAACGTCGAGCTCACCGCCCCCTACTTCCACAACGGCGGCCAGGGCGACCTCATGCAGGTGATCGAGTTCTACAACCGCGGCGGCGACTTCGCCGAGTTCGGGGTCAACGAGCAGATCCGGCCCCTCGGCCTCACCGCCCAGGAGCGCACCGCGCTGGTCGAATTTCTCCGCGCCCTGACCGACGAACGCGTTCGCTACGACCGCGCCCCGTTCGATCACCCGCAGCTCTTCGTGCCCACCGGCCCGGCCAACAACGCCACCGGCGAGACCCTCCTCGAGTTGCCCGCCACCGGCGCCGCCGGCGGCCCCGCGCGGCCCAACTTCCTCGAGTAACTCCCTTTTTCCTCCCATGAAAAAACCCGCATCGCATCGCATGCTCCGCGCTTCCGAGAGCGCGGCCGCCGCCCTCCTCCTTCTGGGCGCAGCCGCCGTCCAAGCGCAGACCGTCAACCCGCGTCCGTCCACGCCTGACCTCGAACGCGTGATCGTCACCGTCCCCGGCGCCGACGACGGCAACAAAGCCTCCGGCAAGGACAGCAAGGGCACCGTGATCGTGCCGGTCCTCGGCAGCACCACCGGCGCGCCCACCACTCCGGCGACGACCACCGCGCCCGCCACCACGGGCGCCGCAGTCACCACGCCGACCACCACGCCGGCTACCGCCGCCAAACCGACGACGGCTTCCGGCACCGCCACCGGCACCGTGACCACGCCGACGGTGGTCGCCTCCGACGACAAAACCTCGGGCAGCTCCGGCAACTCCGGCTCCGGTAACTCCGGCTCCTCGGGCAGCAAGTCTGACGACAAGGGCTCGTCATCCTCCTCGTCTTCTTCCTCGTCCTCCTCGTCTTCCTCGTCCTCCTCTTCGTCTTCGTCGTCCAGCGTCGCCGGCACGACCACGACCATCGACGACAAGGGCGGACTCAACAAGACCGGCACCGCGTCGTCCAACTCGACGTCCTCGTCCTCCGGCGCCGTCGTCGACGACAAAGGCGGCCTGAGCAAGAGCGGCACCGTCGCCTCCGGCAATTCCACCTCGACGACCGACGACAAGGGCGGACTCAACAAGACCGGCTCCTCCAATTCCGGCCCCGGCTCCGTCAACTCCGGATCCCGCCCCCAGCCGGTCGCGCACACCGTTTCGCCAAACGCCTCCGACACCGCCAAAGCGATCCAGACCGCACTGCAGAAATACGACGACAGTCGGAACGTCACTGTGGCGGAGCGCGCCGCGTTGGTGACCCGCCTCGAGGCGGCCAAGACCGAGGTCGAGCGCAAGGAAGTGCTCGAACGCCTCGAGCGCGAGCAGACCGCCCGCGAAGACGAGCGCCGCGAGACCGCGCGTCAGCTCCGCGACGACGTCCGCCGCGTGCGCAACCGCCCGGAGTCGGGCTCCTGATTCACCGCACCTGACGCAAGATCGCCCGCCCATGTTCGCCCTCCCCGTCGCCCGCGCCTGCCGCCGCACCGCCTTCCGGCTTCTGCCGATCGCGGTCGCTGCCGCCTGCGCCGGCGCGGCGGAGTCGCGCTGGGCGGGCGCTCCCGCCGCCCAAGTCCTGGTCGGACACACCGACAACGCCCTCCTTTCCTCCGTCGCCCCGCAGGCCAGCTGGTTCGGCGAGACCAAACTCGACTCGCTCTGGCGGCACGAAGCCGGCGAGCGCTGGCAGGCGACCGGCTACGTCGAAGCGACCTGGCGGCACTACGCCGCCGCCGACCTCGGGATCCGCGACCAAGGCGGCTGGCATGCCCGGGGCGAAGTGCGCTGGTCCCCGTTCGGCCGCGTCGCCCTCAGCGGAATCGCGAGCGGCTTCGGCGAGACCTCGATCGTGGATTTTTCGGAGACGACCGATACGCGCCTGATCGCCGTGGCCCGGCTGCGCGGCGGATCGCTGGGCTCCGTCGCCCGCCTCGAGCTTCATCGCACCCTCAGCTTCCAGGTCTCGGCACGCACCAGCCGCGTCGATTACCGCACGTTTTCCGGCGACTATTCCGCGCGCGAACCGGCCGCGCGCCTCGAGTGGCGCCCGCTCGCCCGGCTCACGCTGTCCGCCGGCTGGCGCGCCACCGACCGCGCCTATTCCGACCGCCCCCGCTACACCGCTGGCGGACGCGCCCTCGCGGGCACCCGCCTCACCCTCGATCACACCACCGCCGACGTCGACCTGCAGCTCGCGCTCGATGCGCGCGGGGCGACGCGGCTCGGCCTGCGCGGCAGCCGCGGCGAAGCGCGCGACGGCGCGTCGGGCTATTTCGATTACCGCCTCACGCGCGGCACCGTGCGCCTCGAACACCGCCAGGGCGCCTGGCGCTGGCTCGCCGAGTTCGGCCGCCACGAGCAGATCTATCGGGTGCAGACCGGCGGCACCGGCATCGCCCCGCCTCCCCGGCAGGCACGGCGTCAGCAACTCGAGGTGCAGGTCGAACGTCGCCTCACCTCCGGTTGGACCTGGCTGGGCGCATTCACGCGCGAGCAGGAGCGCGGCAATCTCGCGGAGTTCGACTACGCGGCCACCGTCGCGACGAGCGGTTTTCGTTTTTCCTTTTGAGTCCCATGCACCGGCCGCTTTTCCGCCTCTCCCTCGCGCCGCTCCGCGCTGCGTTCCTCTTTCTCGCCGCATGGTCGGTCGGGCTCGTCGGCCGGAGTCACGCCCAGTCCGACGGCACGCTGCGCTGGGCCTTCACCGGCCTGCCGGCCGCGACCGCGGGATCCATCGTCGCCGCGTCCACCGTGGCGCCGGACGGCACGGTCTATTTCGCCCTCGAGCTCGGCACCGCGACCAGCGCGGTGAAACGCGGCCGCCTCGTGGCACTCACGCCCGCCGGCGCCCAGAAATGGGTCTTCGAGACGCCCGACTGGATCGACTCGGCTCCCGTGATCGGCACGGACGGCACGATCTATTTCGGCTGCTGGGATTCGCGCCTCTACGCGCTGCGCCCCGATGGCACGCTGCGCTGGTCGTATCGCGCCGGCGGTTTCATCTCGGCGTCACCCGCGCTCGGCGCCGGCGGCGAGGTGTATTTCGGCACCGGCAACGGCAACCTCTACGCCCTCGATGCGAACGGCACCCTGCAGTGGATCTTCCCGACGCTCTACTGGATCGATGCCACGCCGGCCGTCGGGACCGACGGCACGATCTACGTCGGCTCGCTCGACAACTCGCTCTACGCCGTCAGCCCGGCCGGCACGCTGCGCTGGTCCTACACCGCGGGCAACGACATCACCGGCGCCCCCGCCCTCGGCGCCGACGGCACGATCTACCTCACCAGCCGCGATCAGAAGCTGCACGCCGTCGCGCCCGATGGCCGCGCGAAATGGACCTATGCCACTCCCGACTCGCTCGAGAGCGCACCCGTCCTCGCGGAAAACGGCGCCGTGATCTTCACCACCTCGGGTGGACGCGTCCATGCCGTGCGGCCCGACGGCACGGAGCTCTGGCGGTTTCCGGCCGCCGGCTCCCCGGGCCTCTCGCCGCTCTACGCTGCTCCCGCCGTCCGCAGCGACGGGTCGGTCGTTTTCGGTTCCAGCGACAACGCCGTCATCTGTCTCCGGCCCGACGGCACCCAGTTGTGGCGGACCGCCCTCGGCGATTGGACCGACGCCCCCATCTGCGTCGCGCCCGACGGCATGATCTACGTCGGTGCACTCGACAAGAAACTCTACGCGCTCCACGGCACCGTGCCGGCGTCCGCGGGAGCCTGGCCGCAGTTCGGTCGCGACGCGCGCCGCACCGGCCAGCAGGTCATCGGTGTCGCCGCGGCCACCGCCGGCCGCCTCGCCAATCTCTCCGTGCGCGCCACGGCCGGCGCGGGCGGCGACGCCTTGATCGTAGGCTTCGTCGCCGCGGGCACCGGCACCCGCACCTTGCTGCTGCGCGCGATCGGACCGACCCTGGCCGGCTTCGGCGTCAGCGGCGCGCTGGCGGATCCGCAGCTGATGCTGCTGAGCGGCGGCACCGTCGTGGAGCGCAACGACAACTGGGAAACCCAGGCGGCGGCGTCACGCGTGGCCGCGGTCGGCACGCAGGTCGGCGCGTTTCCCCTGCCCGCCAACACCGCCGATGCGGCCCTGCTCTCCACGCTCTCCGCCGGTGCCTACACGGCCCACGTGGTTTCGGGCGGCGGTGCCGGCACTGCGTTGATGGAAGTTTACGACGCTGGCGGCACCTCCGGCGCGCGTCTCGCCAACCTCTCGGCGCGCACCACGCTTCGGCCCAACGGCGGCGCGCTCATCGCCGGCTTCGTCGTGGAAGAAAAAACGCGCACGCTGATGATCCGCGCCGCCGGGCCCGTGCTGGCGGCATTCGGACTCACGGACGCCGTGGCCGACCCGCAACTGAAACTTTTCCGCGGCGCGGAACTGCTCGCCGAAAACGACAACTGGTCCGCCAGCGGCAGCCCGGAGCGGTGGCGGGCAGTCGATGCCGCGGTCGGCGCGTTTGCGCTGCCGGCCGGCAGTCGTGACGCCGCCCTCTTGGTCACGCTCCCCCCCGGCGCCTACACGGCGCAGGTCAGCGGCGTCGCCGGCGGCACCGGCACGACGTTGGTCGAGATCTACGAAGTGCCCTGATCGCGCGCGGTGGGCGCCGGCCGGCAACAAGGGCCGGAAGCGAAATCCTGGTGCCCGGAGAGGGTCTCGAACCCACACGCCTTTAGAGGGCGACGGATTTTGAGTCCGTTGCGTCTGCCAATTCCGCCATCCGGGCGGCGACCAGTGCGCGAACCGTATGTCGGACCCGTCCCCTGTCCACGCCAATTTTCTTCCCGAAATTTTTTGAACGTCACCGCCCTCTGCCGCGTCTTTCCCGTCGTTGGTTACCCGTTCTTTTTGGGAAGTTCATAGTTTGCAGTTCAAGTCGGCAAGGGCACCGGGGTCACTCCTGGTGCCCTTTCTGTTTTCAGGCCCCGCGCCGCCGCAGTCCCCGTCCGCCGCCTCACGCCACCACCCGGCCGTCGCGCAGATGGATGATGCGATCCGCCTTGGCCGCGATGGATTCGTCGTGCGTCACCAGCAGCACGCTCTTGCCCAATTCGCGCGTGAGATCGCGCAACAGATCGCACACCGCGTGGGCGTTGCGGCTGTCGAGATTGCCCGTCGGCTCGTCCGCCAGCACCACCGCCGGATCGTTGGCCATCGCGCGCACCACGGCTACGCGTTGCTGCTGTCCGCCCGAGAGCTGCGCCGGCCGATGCTGCAGCCGGTCGCCCAGCCCGATGCGCTCCAGGAGCGAGGTCACCCGCGCGCGCCCCGCCGCCTCCGCCTCCGCGCCGCGGATGCGCAACGGCATGAGCGCGTTCTCCAACGCGGTGAATTCCGGCAGCAGGTAGTGAAACTGGAACACAAACCCCAGCCGGTCCCGCCGCAGCTCGGCCCGCGCGTTTTCGTCCACGCCCGTCACGTCGCGGCCATCCAGCACGATCCGGCCTTCCGTCGGCGTATCGAGCAGGCCGACGAGATTCAGCAGCGTGGTTTTTCCGGAACCCGAGCTGCCCACCAACGCGACGAATTCCCCCGGCCCGATCGCGAGGTTCACGTCCTCCAACGCCCGCGTGGCGACGCCCGCACCGCCATACACCTTTCCCACCCCGTGGAGCTGCAGCAGCGTCGGCATCGTCATTGGCCCCGGATCACGTGGATCGGATCCACGCGGCTCGCGTTCCACGCGGGATACAGCGACGCCAGCAACCCCGTGCCCAGCGCGAGCCCGACCGCGAGGCCGTAGTAGAAGGGCTCGTTCGCGATGGGAAACAACTGCGCCGTCCGGCCCGTCGCGCTCACCGGCACCTGGATCGACCCGAGCCAGGAACACAGCCCATACGCGACGCCGGACCCGATCGCCGCGCCCGCCGTGCAGACCGCGAGACCCTGCAGCGCGAAGATCGCGAGGATCTGCCGCGACTTCGTGCCGATCGCCTTGAGGATGCCGATCTCCTGGATCTTCCGCGTGACCGCCATCACCATGATGCTCGCCACCGCCAGGCCCGAGGCGAGGACCGTGAAGGCGATGATCATGTTGCTCGACTGCCCCTGCGCCCGGATGCCGGAAAGCACGCGCTGGTTGTCCCGCATCCAGTCGTTGATCTCGAAGGGCAGGTAAGCCTCCAGCCGCTCGCGCAGCCGCACCGCCGAGAAGACTTCCTCGATCTTCAGCCCCACGCGCGTCACCGCCGTGCCGAGATTCAGCAGCGACTGCGCATCCTTCAACGGCAGGAACAACGACGCGCGATCGAGCGCCGAGATGCCCGTATCCACGATTCCCGCCACGATGAAATCCGCCGTCACCGCCTCGCTGCTCAGCACCCGCACGCGGTCGCCGAGCTGCAGGTTGAGATCCTCCGCCAGCTTGTAGCCCACGACCGCCTCGCCGCCGTTCAGGCCGACGTAGCGGCCGGCGATCAGATTCGACTGCAGGTCGACCACGCGCGTGAAATCCGCCGGCGTCGCGCCGATGATCGTCACCGGCTTCCGGTTGCTCTCGCGCGAGACCACGCCCTGCCCCTCCGCCACCGGCACCCGCGCCACGACCCCCTCCGGCAGCAGTTCTCCCAACCGGGCCACCAGCGCAGGCCAGTCCTCGATCTTGCGCAGCCGCTGCTCGAGCTTCACCACCCGCCCGACATACAGCGGCGCCTCCGCCGCTGAAGCGCCCGGCAGCTCCCACGCCGCGAGCGGCACACGCTCCGGCGCGCTCACCACCACGTGCGGGATCATCGAAGTCGTGTCGTTGATGATCCGGCGCTGCAGGCCGCCGATCAGCGACGCGAGAAACACGATCAGCGTCACGCTCGTCGCCACGACGCCGAGCGTCAGCAGCGTCTGCCCGCGATTGTGCAGCAGCTGCCGCCGCGCCACCGAGAATTCGAATCGTCCGATCATGCCGCCGCCTCAGCGCTTCGCCCCCGCCGCGTCGCCGCCACCCGCCTCCACGAAGCGGTAAGTCTTGTCGGTCTTCGCGGCCGCCGCATTCGCGGCCACCCGCGTGCCGGCCGCGATACTCTCCACCACGATCCATTGCGGGTTTTCCCCGAGCACCTTCACCTCGCGCCGCACCAGCCGCGCACCGTCCACCGCGAGCACCGCCGCCCCCGTGCGATCGCGCAGCACCGCCGCCGCCGGCAGCACGGGTTTGTCGGTCCAGCGGTTGGACTCGATGCTCACATCCACGGTCATGTTGGGCAGCGCAAACTCCGGCAGCGGTCCCGGTTTCAGCCGCAGCCCCACCAGCCCGCGATCCCAATCCACCCGCGGCCCGATCAGCTGCAGCGTCGCGTCGAACGGCCGCCCGCGAAACGCCGGCGCCGCCACGATCGCCTTCTGGCCGACGCGCAGCTTCCCCAGATTGTTCTCGTCGGTCTCCACGTAGATTTCCTGCTCCGCCGTCTCCGCGACCCACACCAGCGCCTCGCCCGGCGTCACGCTCTGCCCCGGCTCGACCGCGCGTTTCACGACGAGTCCGTCGAACGGCGCCCGCACCTCGCGCCGGTCCGTCTGCCGCCGGATCAGCTCCGCCTGGAGCGTCGCATCCCGCAGCCGCGCCTGCGCCACCGCTACCGCCGCCGCGGTCCGCGTCCGCGTCGCGATCGCCCGGTCATGCTCGTCGTCCGACACGACCTTCTGCGCAAACAACTGCGCGAGCCGCGCCGCCTCGCGCTCCGCGAGCCCGCGGTCCGCCTCGGCCAGCGCCAGCTCCTTCTCCGCGGTCACCCGCCGCGCCTCCGCCTGCGCCAGCTGCTCCTCGAGGTCCGGCAGTTTCACGCGCACGAGCAACGCCCCCGCGCTCACGCGGTCGCCCTCCCGCACCGCCACCGTCTCGACCGTGCCCCCCACCTCGATCCCGAGCCGGCCCTCGCGCACCGCGCGGAGCTGCCCGCTCACCACGACCACCTCCGCCACTTCGCGCACCCGCGGCGCCACCACCGCGACCTCCTCCGGCGGACGCAGACGCGACCAACCCGCGAAGGCGGCCACCGCCAGCACGAGCAGCCAGAACCACGGACGGCGTAAAATCGACGCGAGGACCTTCATGCGGAAGTCCGCGACGATGCGGCGATCCTCCCCGACTGCAACCGCCCTCATCGTTTGCGCTCCTCCGGCGCAAACGGCGGGAGCCGGCCGCCGCTGGCGCCGTCCCGGCTTTCAGCTCGCGCGCCGCTCTCCGCCCCGCGTATGAACTCCGCCCCGTCGCTTTCCGCTCCGCGCCATGCCCGATTTCCGCGTCCACCGTCCGCCGTCGCCCCAGCCCGCCGCCGAGTTCGTGCTGTCGCCGGAGGAGTCGCACCACCTGGTCGCGGTCAACCGCGCGCGCGCCGGCGACACCGTGATCGCCTTCGACGGCCGCGGCACCGAATGGACCTGCGTCGTCGTGCACGACCGGAAGAACGGCGCCACGCTCCGCGTGCAGGCCACGCACGCGCGCCCGCCGCGGGCCTTCGCGCTCACGCTCGCCCAGGCCATGCCCAAAGGCCCGGCGATGGATGCCATCGTGCGCAAGGCCACCGAGCTCGGCGCCGCACGCCTCGTGCCGCTGCACTCGGACCGCACGCAGGTCCACCTCGACGACGACCGCTCCGACCGCAAGCACGACAAATGGCGCACCGCCGCCCTCGAGGCCGCCAAGCAGTGCGGCAATCCCTATCTCCCCGAGATCGCACCGCTCCAGGCGTTCGCCGATTTCCTGCGCCACGACCCCGCCGAGCTGAAACTCATCGCGAGCCTGCAGCCCGGCGCGCAGCCGCTGCCGGCCGCCCTCGCGGCCTTTCACGCGCGTCACGCCCGCTGGCCGCGCACCGCCGCGTGGCTCATCGGCCCCGAGGGCGACTTCTCGCCCGCCGAGCTCGCCGCCGCCACCGCCGCCGGCTTCGCCCCGGTCACGCTCGGACCGCTCGTGCTCCGCGCCGACACCGCGGCGACCTGCGCGCTCGCGCTGCTCGACTACGAGCTGCGCCACCGCCTCGGCGGCGCGTGAGCGCCTGCGCTCACCACGTGCCGCTCACGCCGAACTTGATGACGGTCGTGTAGAGATCGTTGCGCGTCTTGCGGTCCGGGATGTAGCGATATTGGTGGTTGGTCGGCGTGTTGAAGACGTTGATCACGTCGGCAAACACCGTGAGCCGCCGGTTGAACGCATACGCGAGGTTCAGATCCACCGGCGTGCTGCCCTTGTCGTAGGTGAGCCGCGACGGGTCGACGTTGTAGGTCTCCAACCGATCGCTCGAGTAGTTCATCTTCACGCGCACGGTCACGCCGTGCGCGATGTAGGAGATGCCGACGTTGCCGGTGCGCGGGGTGAAGAGCGGTAGCTGCCCGCCGGTCAGCCGCGCCCCCGGCGTGCCGTAGTCGCCCTCGGTCTGCAGCCACGTCATGTTGAGGAACGCTCCGAAGCCGCGCCAGAACCCGCGGAGATGGCTGAACTGCTGGCTGTAGGAAAACTCGAGCCCGCGGATCTCCGCCGCGCCGCCGTTGTTGTCCGTGGTGAGCGTGTAGCCGTTGTAGCTGTCGCCGAACATGCTCCCCGGGCCGATCGTGCCGGCACTCGCCCGGTAGATGAAATCGGTGATGTTCTTCTGAAAAACGCCCACCGACACCAGCCCCGCCGGCTCGAAGTAATACTCCAGTCCGAGGTCGAAATTCTCCGAGCGCTGCGGCCGCAGGTCGGGGTTGTTCGCCGTGATCGTGAGGTTCTCGTTGTTCACGGTCATGTCCGGCACGATCTGCCCGAAGTTCGGCCGGCCGATGCCGGTCGAGAAACTCGCGCGCGCGAGCAGGCCGCGTGTCAGCGCATACTTGAAGTGCACGCTGGGGAAATAATCGCGATAGTCGCCCTCGGCCGCGGTGCGGTTCCCATATTCCGCGCGGGAGCGGCGCACCGTCTCCTCCGGCGTGAGGGCCCCGGTGAAGGCCGCGCGCAGCGCCCGCTCGGCGGCAGTGATCTCCTGCTTGAAACCCCGCCCTTTGAACGCGGTGTCCTCCATCCGCACGCCAGTTACGATGCCCAGCCGGCCGAGCCGCACCTCACCCTGCACGTAGGCCGCGATCACACGCTCCTCCGCCACCGAATCGAGCCGGATCGATTCGCGGGTGGTGAACGCCAGATCCTCCCGGAACAGCTGCGGCGACGTGTCCATCGCCGCCCGCAGCTCGGGCAGCTTCAGGAACTGCAGGCCGCGGGGATAATCGAACGCCACATGCGTATACCCGGGGTCGAAGAAACGGTCGAGATTGTCGTCGTTGCTCGCGCCGACCGGCCCGGCGACACCATTTGGCCCCACGTAGCTGAACATGCGGCGGTTGGTGTCGCGCTCCCGCCGCTGGTCCCGCAGCCGCAGGCCGGTCTTCCACGCCGCAGGCAACGCCACCGGCAGCGGCTTCCGGAAGTTGACCTGCGCACCCACCATCCGGTCGTTCCCCTCGTTGTTGAGGCGTTCGATCGAAGTCATGGTCGAGTTGCGCGCGTCGAAGATGTCCGGCCCGCTGATCTGGGTAAGCGTGAAATAATTGTGGGTCCGCGAACGGTCCTGCCGGAAACCGACGCCCGCCACCGTCCGCTGCGGGATGAAGCGCGTCTCCGTGCCCTGCGAGGGCGAGAAATTCGCCGTGAAGTCGAGCTTGCCGCCCCAGACCGTGCTCTCGCCGCCGACCGCGAAATTGAGCGTCGCGACGTCCCGGTGCCGCAGGTTCTGATTGAACGTAAAGGTCTGAT